>Ga0307416_100000024_pt1 | contig 186924 bp, 130 predicted proteins | sample DK1Cmetagenome_2_FD_203821 | JGI IMG/M metagenome (GOLD analysis project Ga0307416, IMG submission 203821) | Maize rhizosphere microbial communities from greenhouse at UC Davis, California, United States - DK15-C-3 | ecosystem: Host-associated > Plants > Roots > Rhizosphere > Soil | place...
AACTTTAAGAAATAAAAAAGGGAGGGTTATCCTTTCACGTCGACATCGGTTAATTCTCGTGTCTTGCGGGACTACAAGTTTGTCTCCCTCTTTTGATTATTTTTATTATAAAGGTAAAGATATGAGCTGGACTATCTTTAATAGGGGCTAAGCAACTGCTTTTCAAAAAAGATCCTTCGACTACGCTCAGGATGACAATCGCGAGGGAAATGCGCTTTATGATTTTAATCGACTTTGGACTGAAAACTATGGACTTTGGACTAATTTAACGCTAAACGCCATGCCCCAAGCGTAAAACGCTTTTACCTTTCAGCCTAAATGCCTATTTTTGCGGCAAATAATACAAAACGAAATGAGCAATACAAGAGGACCAATATCTCAGTTTATGGAGCGTAATTATCTCCATTTTAATGCTGCGGCAATGATGGATGCGGCTAAAGGATACGAAACGCATTTAGATGAAGGTGGTGAAATGATGATCACACTTGCTGGTGCAATGAGTACTGCAGAATTGGGAATTTCACTTGCAGAAATGATCCGCCAGGATAAAGTGGCTATTATTTCTTGTACTGGTGCAAACCTTGAAGAAGATATTATGAACCTGGTAGCACATTCACATTATAAACGTGTACCAAACTATCGCGATTTGAGTCCGCAGGATGAATGGGACCTTTTAGAGAACCATTACAACCGCGTTACCGATACCTGTATCCCAGAGGAAGAGGCTTTTCGCCGTTTGCAGAAACACATCCAAAAAATCTGGATGGATGCCGAAGCAGCAGGTGAGCGTTATTTTCCGCATGAATTTATGTATAAAATGCTTTTAAGCGGAGATTTAGAGCAATACTATGAAATTGACCCTAAAAACTCCTGGATGCTTGCTGCGGCTGAAAAGAATTTGCCAATTGTAGTTCCGGGATGGGAAGATTCTACTATGGGAAACATTTTTGCATCGTATGTGATGAAAAAAGAACTTACCGCAACTACTGTAAAAGGCGGTATTGAATATATGGGTTGGCTGGCCGACTGGTATATTGCGAACAGCGGAGGAAAAGGAATCGGTTTCTTTCAGATTGGTGGCGGTATAGCCGGCGATTTTCCTATTTGTGTAGTACCAATGCTTTATCAGGACATGGAAATGGAAAATATTCCTTTCTGGAGTTATTTCTGCCAGATCTCAGATTCGACCACTTCTTATGGCTCATATTCTGGTGCTGTACCGAATGAAAAGATTACCTGGGGTAAACTGGATATCAATACGCCAAAATTTATTGTGGAAAGCGATGCAACAATTGTTGCACCGTTAATGTTTGCCTGGATATTAAAACAATAATCATTAAAAATAAATAAACCAAATTGGTTTCTAGTATGCCCATTGGAGATAACATATCAAAAATGGGCATTTTTATTGCCTGAATGGCTTGAAACGACATTTGTTTAGAATGATTATAAATTGTATTTCCAGTCACTATTATGTCATGGGATTTATTAATAAGTTATACTTTTGTTCAAGTTTTGGTGGGGCTACCCCTAGTTCAGCATCAATTTCACAACAAAAAGTAAATTAAATAAGTATAAAGTGTTCATTATGAGAGATATCTCGATGATTTTAAAAAGCGTTTGGAAGTCGTTATTCGTATTTTCAGCAATTTCCGTAATAGCGGTTTCTACCGTAAATGCGCAGGATGCTAAAGAAGGAAGAACGCTTTTCAAAGCAAAATGTTCTTCGTGCCACGCGTTAGATGCTAAATTGGTTGGTCCAGCCTTAAACGGTGTAAGCGATCGCCACTCAGAAGAATTCCTTTTAAAGTGGATTCCTAATTCTCAAGGAATGGTTGCATCTGGAAATCCAGAGGCTGTTAAATTATTCAATGACAATGGAAAAGTACCAATGACTTCTTTTCCTGAATTGGATGAAACAAAGGTTAAAGACATCTTGCAATATATTAAAGAAGGTGAGCCTAAGCCAGCAGGTGATCCAAATATTGCTGCTGCTTCAGCTAAAGAGGCAGGCACTTCAGGTTTGTCAATTGCAGGTATTGTAGCCATTGTTGTATTGGCGATTGTTATTTTAGTAATCTTAGGTCGTGCTTCTAAATTATTAGAGCGCCTGATTTTACAAAAACAAGGTATCGAGATTGAAGAGGATGTGCCATTAAAGGTTGGTGTGCGCAAGATGTTCAAAAACAAGAAATTTGTAATGTTCTTTATCTTGTGTTTAATCATTGCTTTAGGTTCTTGGGGTTGGATGGGCATGTGGAACACTGGTGTTCATACCGGTTACCAACCAGTTCAGCCAATTAAATTCTCTCACGAGTTGCACGCTGGTATCAATCAGATCGATTGTCAGTATTGCCACAATGGAGCATTTAAATCTAAAAATGCAACTATTCCATCATTAAACGTTTGTATGAACTGCCATAAAGCTGTTCAGGCAAGAGATAAATATGATGGTGAGATTTCTCCAGAGATCAAAAAAATCTACAATGCTTTGGGTTACGATCCTGAAACGCAGAAATATGATGAAAGTAAATCAAAACCAATGGAGTGGGTACGTGTACATAATCTTCCTGATTTTGCTTACTTCAATCACTCTCAACACGTAGTTGTTGCAGAAGATGCAATCCGTAAAGCAAAAGGATTACAACCAACAGAACCTGTATGTTTCGCTTGTCACGGTCCGGTTAATACCATGGAAGAAATTTACCAATATTCTCCATTAACCATGAAATGGTGTATTAACTGCCATAAAGAAACAGATATTTCTGGTCAGAAAAATAATGCTTTCTACGCTAAGGTTATCGAAGCGCACGAGAAGATTAAAAAAGGCGAGAAAATTACACCAGCGTTATTGGGTGGTTTAGAGTGTGGTAAATGCCACTATTAATAGATAGAGTTTAGTAAGAACGTTCGAATAAACAGTAATATAGCTTAAATGGAAAGCAACAAAAAATACTGGAAAGGCTTAGAGGAGTATAACAATACACCCGATTTTGTTAAGAATAGCAAAAACGAATTCGCCGAGCCACTTCCAATAGAAGATGTTTTAAATGAAGCAGGGTTAAGTACCGTTACCCCACGCCGCGACTTTTTAAAAGCGTTAGGTTTTGGTTTAGGTGCAGTAACTTTGGCAGCCTGTCAAACTGCCCCTGTTCATAAATCTATTCCTTACCTGGTAAAACCTGAAGAGGTTACTCCAGGTATTCCTAACTATTATACTTCGAGCTTTAATGGCCAGAGTATTTTAGTTAAAACGAGAGAGGGACGCCCAATTAAAATTGAACCAAATCCAAATGCGGGTCAGTTTAACTGCGGTACAGATGCGAGAGCGCAAGCTTCGGTTTTAGATTTATATGATGTATCTAAACTAAAAGCACCAGCCTTAGTAAAAGACGGAAAAGTTGAAGAAACTACCTGGGCAAAAATCGACAGCTTTGTAAAAGGCGAGTTGGCAAAAGCACAGGCGGGTGGAAAGAAAATCCGTATTGTAGCATCAACTGTAAACAGCCCATCAACTAATGCAGTTATTGCACAGTTTATTGCAAAATATCCTGCTGCTAAACTGGTTCAGTACGATGCTGTTTCTTATACTGGTATTATCCAGGCTAACCAAAACAGTTTCGGTAAAGCAGTTTTACCTAAGTACAATTTTGATAAGGCCGATTTAATTGTAAGTTTCAGTGCTGATTTCTTAGGTACCTGGATTAGCGGAGAAGAGTTTACTGCTCAATATACCGCTAACCGTAACTACAAATCGTTAGAAAATAAAAAAATGAGCCGCCACATTCAGTTCGAAAGTGGAATGAGCTTAACAGGTACCAATGCAGATACCCGCGTGCCGGTTAAATTATCGGAGGAAGGACCTGCTTTAATTGCCTTATATAATGCAATTACCGGTAGTGCTTTACCAGGCGGAACGTTAGGTAACAACACCACTGCCGATAAAGTAATTAAATTGGTAGCTAAAGAATTGGTACAAGCTAAAGGTAAAGGCCTTGTAGTTTGTGGCTCGAACGATGTTTCTACTCAGATTTTAGTAAATGCCATTAACGCCGCTATCGGAAGTTACGGTACCACTATAGATTTAGATAATCCTTGTTATTTATATGCAGGTAACGATGCCGAATTTAATGGCTTGGTTGCTGAAATGAACCGCGGCGAAGTTGGTGCTGTTTTATTCTTAAACAGTAACCCAGTTTACGATGCTGCAAATGCAAAAGCATTTACTGATGCATTAGCTAAGGTTCCTGCTAAAATTTCCTTCTCTGATCGTGCTGATGAAACTGCAACCGCTTGTGATGCCATTGCAATTAATCATAACTATTTGGAGTCATGGGGTGATGCAAACGCTTACGAAGGATATTATTCTATCGTTCAGCCAACTATCAACCCTGTTTTTAATAGCCGCCAGGCTGAAGAGAGTTTATTAACCTGGGCTGATGCTCCGGTTAAAGATTACTATCAGTTTGTACGCAGCAACTGGGAAGCTAAGATGTTACCAGCTGTTGGTTTGAAATGGGAAGAAGTTTTGGAAAAAGGAGTGGTTAGTGTAACAGCAAAAACTGCTGGAGCCTATTCATTCACTCAATCTTTAGCACAAGTTGCTACTTCAATTGCGAATAGCAGCAAAGCTTTAGCTAAAGAAGTAGAATTACAGGTTTACGAAAGCATCCCGATGCGCGATGGTAAAAATGCAAACAATGCATTCTTACAAGAGTTACCTGATCCGGTTTCTAAAGTAACCTGGGATAATTATGTTGCACTTGCACCAAAATTTGCCGAGAAATTAAAGGTCAAAGAATTTGATGTTGTAACAGTTAAAGCCAGCAACGGATATTCAGTCGATCTTCCGGTATTGATCCAACCAGGACAAGCACAAGGAACTGCATCTATCGCATTAGGTTATGGCCGTACCAAAACTGGTAAAGCGGGTAACGATGTGGGTAAAAATGCTTTCCCTTTTGTTTCTTTTGTAAACGGAACTTTCCAATATGCTACTTCGGTAACGATTACCCCAACAGGCGGTTATTACGAATTGGCTCAAACACAAACTCACCACTCTTTCGAAGGCCGTGCAGTGATTAAAGAAGCTACTTTTAAGGAGTACTTAAAAAATCCTGGAGCTGGTAACGAAAAAGGCGAGCATAAAGATTACGATCTTTGGGATCAATACGAAAAACCAGGTAACAACTGGGTTATGGCAATCGATTTGAATGCTTGTACAGGTTGTGGATCTTGTATTGTTGCTTGTAACGTAGAAAACAATATTCCTGTTGTAGGCCGTGATGAGGTTCGCCGTCGCCGTGAAATGCACTGGATCCGTATCGACCGTTATTACAGCTACGAAACTAAAGACGGTGATGTAACCAGAGAGAAAGAAATTGCTAAGTTAGAAGACTTAGATCACGTTTCTGTGGTTCACCAACCAATGTTGTGCCAACACTGTGATCACGCACCTTGCGAAACCGTTTGTCCGGTATTGGCAACTGTACACTCAAGTGATGGTTTAAACCACATGGCTTATAACCGTTGCGTAGGTACGCGTTATTGTGCAAACAACTGTCCGTATAAAGTACGTCGTTTCAATTGGTTTAACTACTGGAACGATTCACGTTTCGATAACTATTTAAATAACGAGTTTACCCAATTAGTTTTAAACCCTGATGTAACTACACGTTCGAGAGGGGTAATGGAAAAATGCTCTATGTGTATTCAACGTATACAAGGTGGCAAATTACAAGCTAAACTGGAGAAACGTCCATTAAAAGATGGCGATATTAAAATGGCTTGTCAGGAAGCTTGTTCAGCAAATGCGATTGTATTTGGTGATGCAAACGATCCAAATTCAGAGGTTTCAAAAGCATTACGTTCTGAGCGTATTTACTACGTATTAGAAGAGATCAATGTGAAACCGGGTATCGGCTACATGACAAAAATTAGAAATACAGATACAACAGTACAAGCGTAAGCTTTAGTATAAAGAAAATACAAATTATGTCAGGACATAACGAATCAATACTTAGAGAACCATTAATTACCGGAGATAACATCACGTATGCAAAAATTACGGATGATATTTTAAGCCCGGTAGAGAACAAGCCGAACAAGGCCTGGTGGATTGGTTTCATCGTTGCCTCATTAGGTGCTTTACTTTGGGTAGTAGCAGTAAGCTACACTTTCTGGAACGGTATCGGTGCATGGGGTTTAAATAAAACAGTTGGTTGGGCTTGGGATATCACCGGTTTCGTATGGTGGGTAGGTATCGGTCACGCTGGAACATTAATTTCAGCTGTACTGTTACTCTTCCGTCAGAACTGGCGTAACTCCATCAACCGATCGGCAGAGGCGATGACTATTTTCGCCGTAATCTGTGCCGCAACTTACGTTGTATCGCACATGGGCCGCCCATGGTTAGCTTATTGGGTTTTACCTTTACCAAACCAGTTCGGATCACTTTGGGTAAATTTTAACTCACCATTGGTGTGGGATATGTTTGCAATCTCGACTTACTTCTCTGTATCATTATTATTCTGGTACACAGGTTTATTACCAGATATCGCTACCATCCGCGACCGTGCAGTGGGTACACGTAGAAAAATCTATTCTATCTTCTCTTTTGGATGGAGTGGAAGCGTTAAAACATGGCAACGTTTCGAAGCGGTGTCGTTAATCTTAGCAGGTATCTCTACACCACTAGTACTTTCGGTGCACACCATTGTATCAATGGACTTTGCAACATCGGTAATTCCAGGATGGCACACTACCATCTTCCCTCCATACTTCGTTGCTGGAGCGATTTTCTCAGGATTTGCGATGGTATTAACCTTATTATTGGTTGCACGTAAAGTATTGGGTTTAGAAAACTACATCACCATGTTTCACATCGAGTCGATGAATAAAATCATCATCTTAACCGGATCAATCGTAGGTGTGGCTTATTTAACTGAGTTCTTCATCGCTTGGTATTCGGGTTCTGAGTATGAGCAGTATGCATTTATCAACAGATCTACTGGTCCTTACTGGTGGTCGTACTGGATGATGATGACCTGTAACGTAATCTCTCCACAGTTGTTATGGTTCAAAAAGATCCGTTTAAGCATTAAAGCTACCTGGATTTTATCAATCGTAGTAAACGTGGGTATGTGGTTCGAGCGTTTCGTAATTATTGTTACTTCATTACACCGCGATTATATTCCATCAAGTTGGGCAATGTTCTATCCAACATGGGTTGATATCAGTGTGTTCGTAGGTTCAATTGGTTTGTTCTTTACTTTATTCTTATTATTCTTAAGAGTATTGCCATCAATCGCTATTGCAGAGGTTAAATTATTATTAAAAACTGCAAGTGAGCAAGCCAAAATGAAGCAGATTAAAGAAGGGCATGAGAATAAAGAATACGTTGCAGAATACGTAGAGTCTTTAGAAAAATTTGATAGTGTTAAACAAGAAGATTACGCAAAAATATAACAATGAGTGATATCAAATATATTTTAGGCAGTTTTGGCGATCCTGATGAAATGATGCATGGCATCGAAAAGCTTCAGGAAAATAACATCAGCATTCATGATGTATATACACCCATGCCTATACACGGAATAGAAGCCAAATTAGGAATTAAAAGATCTAGAATCGATATCGCAGCTTTTTGCTTTGGTATAACAGGAACTTGTGCAGCTTTTGCTTTGATTTATTTCTGCGCGGTAATCGATTGGAAAGTAAACATAGGTGGTAAACCATCATTCGCATTACCGGATTTTATTCCGATAATGTTCGAGCTTACAGTATTATTCTGTGCTTTCGGTATGGTGTTAACCTATTATGCATCTACTCACTTATTTCCGGGAAGAGCACCAAGAGTGATGGATTTACGTGCTACTGATGATCGTTTTGTTATTGCAGTTGATGCAAAAGACAATGTAGAACATACTGTAATTGATGGATTATTAAAAGATGCAGGTGCTTTAGAAATAAAGTATAATGAAAGGAAGTACATTAGCTATGAATAAGAATAAATTTGTTTACACGGCGTTTTTAGCTATCGCTTTTGCAGCTACCTTTTCTGCTTGTAAAGATAAACGCAGTACTGGTTTGGAATATGCCAGAAACATGTATGATCCGATTGCTTACAATCCGGATCAACCAAACAAAAATTTTAAAGATGGTAAAACTGCCCAGTTGCCACCTGCACATACTAAACCTGTAGGTTTTACAGAGTATGATGAGTATCCCAATACAAAAGAAGGATATGAAGCAGCAGGTGTGAGCATGGTTAACCCTTTACCGGTAGATACTGTTAATTTAGCTCAAGGGCAGCATTTGTTCAAGGTTTTCTGTAGCCCTTGCCACGGAGATAAAGGTGATGGACAAGGACACTTGGTTAAAATTGAGAAATTTAGTGGTGTACCTGCTTATCAAACAGGCGCATCGTCTAGAGGTGGTAACATGGTTGATCTTACCGCAGGTAAAATTTACCACACCATTACATACGGTGTAAATAACATGGGCTCGCATGCTTCGCAAATCTCACCAACAGATCGTTGGAAAGTGGTGATGTATGTTCAACAATTACAAAAAGGACAATAGTAAAGCAGAATATAAATGGGAACTCACAATATTAATTTTAGTGAACAGTTTGAGTTTACAGGTAAAGTAAAAACCTTAAGCATTGTTGGTATCGTTATCGGTATTGCGGCTGTATTGTTCGGTTTCTTAGCCGGCGATAAAGTAATGCACGAGCGTACTTTCGCTAACCTGTTGCTTATGGCATATTACTTTGCATGCGTTTGTATGTCGGGTACATTTTTCCTGGCTGTTCAATATGTAGCTCAAGCAGGTTGGTCTGCATCAATTTTACGTGTACCACAAGCAATGGCAAAAACATTGCCTATTGCAGCTGTAATACTTGTTGTTGTAATTTCGGCAGGTTTGTATACGCACAACCTTTATCACCACTGGCATGCTGATGGATTAACAGATCCAAACAGCCCTAACTACGATTCATTAATCGCTGGTAAGTCGGTATTCTTAAATGTACCTTTTTTCTTAGGCCGCCAAGTAGTGTTCTTAGGTATTTATAGTATATTTTCGATCATGTTTGTCAAGTTTTCTTACAACGAAGATTTAGCAGGTGGTTTAAATTCTTACAGAAAAAGCTTTAAAAATGCTTGTATCTTCTTGGTGATCTACGGTTTTACAACGCCGATTTTTGCTTTCGATACCGTAATGTCATTAGAGGCGCACTGGTTCTCAACTATGTTCGGTTGGTATAACTTCGCCGCCATGTGGGTAAGCAGTTTAGCTACTATTGCCATTATTCTTATCTTATTAAGAAGAGCTGGTTATATGCAATGGGTTAACAATAGCCACTTACACAATTTAGGTCAGTTTATCTTTGGTTTCTCTATCTTCTGGACATATGTATGGTTTGCTCAATTCTTATTGATCTATTATGCAAACATGCCTGAAGAGACTGTATATTTCTACAAACGCTTTGAATATTACAAGTTCTGGTTTTTCTTAAACCTAGCCATGAACTTCTTAGCGCCCGTATTATTATTAATGGACAGAGATAACAAAAGAACAGATGCGAAATTATTGTTCGTTTCTATTGTGGTACTTTTAGGTCACTGGGTAGATTATTACCAAATGATTATGCCAGGAGCGGTAGAAGATGGTCACAATGGTTTCGGTATTATTGAAATTGGTACAGCCATAGGTTTCGTAGGATTGTTTACCTTTACGGTTTTAACATCATTAAGCAAAAAACCTTTAATTGCAAAGAACCACCCATTATTACAAGAAAGTTTGCATCATCAACTGTAGTGGTGATAAGATAAAGCAAATATTTAATTATTATTATAATTAGCAGTACAGCGTACTACTTTTAAGAAAATGAGTTTAAGAAAGTTTATAACGAATAAAACGACCGCAGCTTTAGCAGTATTGATTACTGTTTTTGCAAACACTAGCGTATTTGCGCAAGAGGCAGCAGGTGCTGCCGCGGCACCGAAAGTTGATATGGGCGAGGTTTATAAATCGGTAATATTTTATATTCTGGTTTTCCTTGCCGTATGCTTATTCATTGCAATTATTGGTAAAGCAATAAAAGTATATGAATTAAGCCGCGAAGCACAAGGTAAGCCTGTTGGTATTAACTGGAACGGGGTACACGCAAGTTTATTTGCGCTATTTTTAGTGATCGGTTTATATGGTGTATATTGGGAATATACAGTGCATGGGGCGATGTTACTTCCTGATGCGGCATCTGAGCACGGAAAGAAAATTGATGAGATGTTTAATTTAACATTAATCATTACCACTATCGTATTTGTAGTTACCCACATCTTATTATTCGGATTTTCTTACATCTATAAATACTCAGCTAAAAGAAAAGCTTACTACTACCCACACAATAATACCATCGAAAAAATCTGGACAATCGTTCCGGCTTTAGTATTAACTGTTTTGGTATTAATGGGTTTCTTAACCTGGAGATCTATTTTCTTCAAAGTTGAAGATCCAAATCACAAACCATTGCAGATAGAAGTTACTTCTGAGCAGTTTAAATGGTCTATCCGTTATCCTGGGGCTGATGGAATAGTAGGAAACAAAAACTACAAGTTAACTACAGCTACCAATACATTGGGTATCGATTTCAAAGATATCAACTCTCGCGATGATGAGATGGCTGATGAAATGGTTCTACCTGTTGGTAAACCAGTTAAATTGATCTTAACCAGTAAAGATGTAATTCACAGTTTTTATATGCCACACTTCAGAGTACAGTTAAATACCGTACCCGGTATGAGAACTATATTTGAGTTTACGCCAACAAAAACGACTGCAGAAATGCAGCAAGAAACTAACGATCCTAACTTTAAGTACCTTTTCTTATGTGCTAAAATTTGCGGTGCCGGTCACTACAATATGCAAAAAGTGGTACGTGTAGTTTCTGAGGCTGAATACAAAACTTGGATAGCTGAACAGAAAACATACTTAAACGACGATTTGAGAAAACAATTTAATTTGCCAGTGGCACCTGCACCTGTAAAATCAGTAGCAGATTCAGCAGCTAAAGATTCAGCAGCTGTAAAAACTAACCAAATGGCTTTAAATAAATAATATTAAGCAGGAGCGAACGAATTATGTCAACAATAGCATTACACGACGAACACAATCACGATCACGCTGATCATGGGCATCATAAAGAGACTTTGATTTCAAAGTACATCTTTAGTATGGATCATAAAATGATTGCTAAGCAATTTTTGATTACCGGTATTATTATGGCGGTAATAGCAATGGGCTTATCAATTTTATTCCGTATTCAATTGGCATGGCCAGATCAAAACTTCCCTTTCTTAGAAACATTTTTAGGTAAATGGGCTGCAGATGGTCGTATTAAACCCGATTTCTACCTGGCTTTGGTAACCATTCATGGTACCATTATGGTATTCTTTGTACTAACCGCCGGATTGAGTGGTACGTTTAGTAACTTACTTATTCCGCTTCAAATTGGAGCAAGAGATATGGCCTCGCCATTCTTGAATATGCTTTCATACTGGTTCTTCTTTATGGCCTGTGTGATCATGATGTCATCATTCTTTATCCAGACGGGGCCTGCATCGGGTGGTTGGACGGTTTATCCGCCATTGTCGGTTGTAGCTAAAGCAATGCCTGGCTCTGGTTTAGGTATGACTTTATGGTTAATCAGTATGGTACTTTTCGTAGCATCATCATTAATGGGTGGTATTAACTACGTAAGTACAATTTTAAACATGCGTACTAAAGGTATGGACCTTTGGAAAATGCCATTAACCATCTGGGCTTTCTTCCTAACCGCTATTTTAGGTATCTTATCTTTCCCTGTTCTTGTAGCCGGGGTAGTGTTAATGGTATTCGATCGTAGTTTTGGAACAAGTTTCTACTTATCAGATATCGTACTGGGTACCGATATTTTACCAAATGAAGGTGGTTCACCAATTTTATGGCAACACTTATTCTGGTTCTTAGGTCACCCTGAGGTATATATCGTAATTATGCCAGCTTTAGGTATTTCATCTGAAGTAATCTCTGTAAACTCGCGTAAACCAATCTTTGGTTACCATGCAATGGTTTACTCGTTAATTGGTATTACCGTATTATCATTCATCGTATGGGGTCACCATATGTTTGTAACCGGTATGAATCCATTGTTGGGTGGTGTGTTTATGATTACCACATTGATTATTGCAGTACCATCAGCAGTAAAAACCTTTAACTACTTGGCTACATTATGGCGTGGTAACATCCGTTTCACTCCAGCAATGTTATTTGCTATTGGTTTGGTTTCATTCTTTATCTCTGGTGGTTTAACCGGTATCTTCTTGGGAAATGCTTCATTAGATATTAACCTACACGATACCTATTTTGTTGTTGCCCACTTCCACTTGGTAATGGGATCTGCTGCAATCTTTGGTATGCTTGCAGGTGTGTATCACTGGTTCCCTAAAATGTTCGGTAGAATGATGAATGCTAAATTGGGATATTTGCACTTCTGGTTAACTTTCATTGCAGCTTACCTGGTATTCTTCCCGCTTCACTTCTTAGGTTTAGATGGTGTACCACGTCGTTACTATGCATTTACCGAGTTTGAATTTATGAAGAAATGGTTAACCGTTAACGTATTTGTAACATGGGCCGCTATTATGGCAGCACTAGCTCAGGTAGCGTTCTTATTTAACTTCTTTTATTCAATCTTTAAAGGAAAAGTATCTCCTCAAAACCCTTGGGAATCGAATACATTAGAGTGGACTGCACCGGTAGAACATTTACATGGCAACTGGCCTGGAGAAATCCCAACTGTTTACAGGTGGCCGTACGATTATAGCAAACCAGGACATGATGCAGACTTTATTCCTCAGACTGTTCCTTTCTCTCAAACCATGAGCTCTAACTTGCCTCACGATTTTGAAGGAAATGCAGAAGCAGAAAAAATACAGCAAGATTGGGAATTAGCTAACCCTGTTGCAGAAAACAAGGGCTAGTTTAAGCTTAAAAATAAAATTTTAAAAGGGGTATCTGATTAAGTTTCTGCTTATCCGGATACCCTTTTCATCTTAATAGATATATGGTCAGCAGATCAGAACAACGTTTCATTAGAATTAATCTTATAACCATTATAGTAACGCTATTGGTTATACTTGCCGGTGGTATTGTGCGCAGTACCGGATCTGGCATGGGTTGCCCGGATTGGCCTAAATGTTTCGATCGTTACATTCCGCCAACTGATGTATCGCAACTTCCTGCCAATTATAAAGAGAAATATGTAGCGGGCAGGTTAAAGAAGAATGAGAAATTTGCTAAATATCTCGAAAGCATGGGTAAAGTAGCCTTAGCTGATAGTATAAGGCATGATAAGAGTATTACCATACCTGAAGAGTTTAATCCAACTAAAACCTGGACCGAATACCTGAACAGATTGGCTGGGGTAGCAGCAGGGATATTCCTGTTTTTAACAGTTGTGTATTCATTTGCCTACCGTAGAACGGCTAAACGAATTATTGTACTCAGTATCCTGAACCTTTTTGTAGTGGGATACCAAGGTTGGTTAGGTTCGATAGTGGTTTCTACCAACCTGGCGCAATGGGTGGTAACTGTACACATGTTGTTGGCATTGGTTATTTTAGCGATATCTATTTATACCTACAATTATGCGAAGCAATTGAATAAAGTTCCTTCGGTAATTATGTATCGCATAGCGTGGCTAAAGGGATTTTTGTTTTTTACCCTCGTAATTAGTATCGTTCAGATTGTTTTAGGAACAGAGGTTAGAGAAGCGGTAGATGTGATTGCAAAATCACTTTCTTATGGAAGCAAAAGCACCTGGATTTCGAAAGTAGGAGAAGTATTCTCTTATCACCGTGATTTAGCTATACTCGTAGTAATTGCCAATGCAGTGGTGTATAAAATGGTTATCGACCGTTTTAGTGGTAAGGCTGCACCGTTGTTGACCGCAAGGTTTATGTTAATAACGCTCCTCATACAGTTATTAAGTGGTTTCGCTTTAGCATATATAGCTTTTCCACCGGCAGCGCAGGCATTGCATATTTTATTCTCTACGCTGTTATTTAGTTTACAGTTTTACCTGTACTTATTGGTTTACCGAACAAGTACATATAAACAATAATATTTAAGGAAATTGAAGCAATATCTTTCAGATTTTTCTAAACTTATCAAATTCAGGCTATCGTTTACGGTGGTGTTTTCGGCATCGATCTCTTTTTTGATTGGACAGAAAATGCAGGTGGGTAGAGGCCATATTCCCAGCATTGATTGGGGAAACTGGTTAATATTGATTGCTGGTGGTTTTTTAGTAACCGCTGCTGCAAACTGTTTCAATGAGATTATTGAGAAAGATTTAGATAAGTTAATGTCTAGAACTAAAGATCGCCCTATGCCAGCAGGTAGAATGACTACGGGACAAGGATTGATCCTAGGGGTTTTTATGGCATTTTTGGGTACCTGGTTATTGGGAAAATTGAATCTCGAAACAGGTTTGCTTTCTGTATTTTCAATCCTGTTATATGCTTTTGCTTACACACCATTGAAGAGGAAATCGCCAATAGCTGTTTTTGTTGGTGCTATTCCTGGTGCTTTACCACCACTTATCGGGTATTTGGCTGCCTTCGGCAGTTTAAAAGCCGAAATGTTCCACGAGATTGATTATTACATTGCAGGCATTCTGTTTTTAATCCAGTTTGTATGGCAGTTTCCACATTTCTGGGCAATTGCCTGGGTTTTGGATGATGACTACAAGAAAGCTGGTTTTAGGTTGTTGCCAACTAAGAAAAGAGATAAAACATCGGCCTTGCTTACGTTTTTAAGTACCTTAATATTAATCCCCGTTAGTTTATTACCAACTTTATATGGTTTTGGTGGTTACTATATTGCAGGTTTATCTTTAATAGCCGGGCTTATATTTAGCTGGTTGGCTTTTAAACTTTTAATGAACAGAGAATTGGCCGATGCCAAGAAAGTAATGTTCTGTTCGTTTTTTTACATCCCGGCGGTACAGTTGGGCTTATTATTAAATTTTATAGCAAAATAATTTATGGTGCTAACAATGGAAAAGATGCAGGATACGTTTGACCCAAAACCAAGGAAATTTATTGTTTGGTTGTTTGTCGTATCATCAACAATTATGTTTGGTGGTTTTACCAGTTATTATCTGGTATTTGCCGCTTCGAAGGGAAAGGGGCATGGTTTAGTTTTACCTGATGCTTTTATCTACTCTAGTTTGGTTATTATTGCCAGCAGCATCACCTTGGTGCTTGCATCTAAGGCTTTAAAGAAACTGAACTTTAGCTTACAGCGCAATATGCTGTGGATTACCGTAATATTAGCCATCGCTTTTGGGATAATGCAGTTTAATGCCTGGGGAAGTATGGTGCGGACCGGTGCAACCCTGGTAGGAAATAACGCAGCAATATCATTTATTTATGTGGTATCTGGCATGCACTTATTACACATTATTGGCGGTGTTGGCCTTATTATTAATGCTTTAGCAGGAAGCTACAAAAGCCTGCCTGTTGCCAAAATCCAATATAGGATGGAAATTGCTTCTATTTTTTGGCATTTTATAGATATATTATGGATATATCTGTATGTTTTTTTACTTTTGAACCGTTAAATTTGTTAACAAACTATTATACTATTTCCAAATGAATGCAGTATCACAATTAGATCAAGTTAAAACCGGACCATGGAATGGTGGTCGTTCTCCGTGGTCGGTAGAATATGGTAAAATCATGATGTGGTTTTTCCTTTTGTCAGATGCTTTTACCTTTTCATCTTTATTGATCTACTACGGCGCTCAGCGTTTTTCTAAATTAACATGGCCAGATCCGGATTTGGTTTTCCAATCAATCCCTGGATTAAAAGAAAGCGGTGCCCCGTTAGTTTTTGTAGGTATCATGACTTTTATATTAATTCTTAGTTCTGTAACCATGGTTATGGCTGTTGAGGCTGGTCACCGTCGTGCAAAAAAAGAAGTAATCTGGTGGATGGTTGCTACTATTATTGGTGGTTTTATGTTCTTGGGTTGCCAGGCTTTAGAGTGGACACACCTATTCCATGAAGGTTTTGGATGGGGAAAAATACCTCCGATGGCAACATTACATCATTTATTTACTGGTGAGGTATCTTTAGTATCGGCGCAGCAATTTTCTAATCTGTTCTTCACCATTACCGGTTTCCACGGTTTCCACGTATTTACTGGTGTTTTAATTAATATCATCATATTAGTGATGACTATTAATGGAAGTTTTGAGAAAAGAGGACACTATTTAATGGTAGAAAAAGTGGGTTTATACTGGCACTTTGTAGATTTAGTATGGGTGTTTGTATTTACATTCTTCTATTTGGTTTAATTTATCATATTATAAAAATATTTTTATGTCAGAGCACGCACATACAACAGAAGGCCATGAGCATGGCGAACATGCAGGAATGAATAAAGCCAAAATCTGGAAAGTAGCAGGTATTTTATCGCTAATTACTGGTATCGAATTTATCATTGCACTTTGGGCAATTCCTGGAGGGCATATTCCTCAGCATATCGGTAACTACATTTACATCGCTTTAACCTTGGTGAAAGCATTTTATATTGTTGCTTATTTTATGCACTTAAAATTCGAGAAGCTAGGCTTACAGCTTGCATTAACAGTATCATTTGTTTTCATTATTTATTTTATTGTTTTAATGCTGATAGAAGGTGGGTTTTTAAACATCCACATGATGAACCATTAATGAAAAGAAGTCCTATAAAAAAGGTAATAATCCTGGTAAGCATTTTAGCTATACCGGGATTTTTGTTTTTTTACTTATTGCCGCGCTTCGCCAAGAACAGGTATAAGAGTTTACCCATCTTTGGTGAAAAAGTTGTTGCATCAACTTTCCATAATGTAAAAGGAAAGAAAATCCCAGATACCATTTACCATAAGGTTCCTGATTTTAAACTCATAAATCAGCATAACGATACCATTACCTGGAAATCGTTGCAGAACAAGATTGTGGTGCTAAATTTATTTTATACCGGCGCCAACAACCAGGAAACAAGTAAATACATCAAGAAATTATCTGATGGGTATGAGCAAAAACCTTTGGTTAAGTTTGTAAGCCTGTCTGTTGATCCACTTGATAAAGCTAGGATAAAAGATTTTGCCCAACAGTTTAAGGCAAAAGCTGGAAAATGGGATTTTCTGATTGGCGATACAATTCAAACTTATCCGCTAATCAGGAAAGGTTTGCTACTTGATGTAGTTGCAGATGAAACGAAAGAGGCAACCAATTTCATTTTTAGCAATAAAATAGTACTTATCGATAATCTACACCGTATACGTGGAATTTATGATGCCGATAATGTTGAAGCAAACGCCAGATTGGAGGACGAAATAAAAGTACTCATTGCAGAGTATTTGAGGAATGTTAAAGACGGTAGGTAGTTGGCTTAGCGGTTAGTGTTTAGGGTAGCGTTTGGAGTCCGAAGTCCTTAGTCGGGAGTTCGAAGTCTACATTCCTTGATTGAAAAGAATTTAATAATAGAAAAGATTTAGATACGCATGGGAAATAGTCCGATCGAGAAAAAATATAGTAAGTGGATCATTATTCTTTCCATTTTAATACCAGTAGCTGTAGCCTTATTATTTGTAGTGAAGCTAAAAGATTTAGGTATTGATGCACCTACACTTCCTTTTTTACCACCGATATATGCTACAATTAACGGAATTACAGCGGTACTGCTAGTGGTTGCAGTATGGGCCATAAAAAATGGTAAAATACAATTACACCAAAACCTGATGAAAACCGCTATTGGCTGTTCGCTATTGTTTCTGGTTATGTACATCGCCTACCATATGACTACCCCATCTACCAAATTTGGTGGTGAAGGAGCTATTAAATATACCTACTTCTTTATTTTATTAACACATATCTTATTGTCAATAGCCATTATTCCATTGGTATTGGTTACGTATGTAAGGGCATTGGCCGAGCGTTTCGATCGTCATAGAAAGATTGCCAGGATTACTTTTCCACTATGGCTGTATGTAGCAATAACTGGCGTAGTCGTTTATCTGATGATTTCACCTTATTACCAATATTAAATTGTTATACATCAAAATAAGAAACCTTCACCCTAAAAAGTGGGGGTTTTATTTTTAATTAATTTTTTAGTGCGTAAGATTTCATAATCAGTATCTTTGGTAAAGAAGGCTTATTATTACGCTAAATTGTTTTAGTATAATTTTTCTTCCTTTTTAAAAATAAATCTATCTATCATTACGCCTCGGAAGAATGAAATACATAGAATTTATGATGAACTAACTTATGGCGGTGGGCAACGTAGATAAAGACCGTGTGCTGATTGATAAAATCGTGGATGGAGATGAACAAGCTTTTTCTGTTCTTTTCTTCAAATACCTTCCTGTCCTCCAAATTTTTGCCACTAAGTTTACTAAATCTGATGATGCGGCAGAAGAAATTATTCAAGATTCATTTTTAAGGGTTTGGCTAAATCGCGATAAATTAGCAGAAGTAGATAATGTGAAAGCCTATCTGTATAAATATGTTTCTAATGAGTGTTTAAGCTACCTGCGTAAAAAATTAAAAGAAGATAGAGTTATTGATGCATTTATAGCCAAGCAACAAAATAGCTATAACAATACTGTAGAAACTATTAATTTAAACGAGGTGACGAAAATTATTGCTACTGCAGTAGAAAAATTACCTGATCAACGCAAAAATATATACCAATTGAGCAGACGCGATGGTAAAACTATACCTGAAATTGCAGAAATACTCAATATCTCGCCTAATACGGTTAAAAATGCCCTGGTAATTGCCCTTAAATCGATTCGTATACACCTCGATCAACACGGGATTGTATTCTTTTTTCCAATGGTTTTTTTCTTTTTGAAAATAAAATAGAAAAAAATTAATATCCCGATAGTCCTAATTTTCTTTTGCTGCTTCTTAGTATCAGAATCTTTATGGAAGAACGTATACATTATCTCTTACAACAGTTTACAGCTAAGACTTTAAGCCAGGCCGAAAGGGAAGAACTTTTAGTTTTAGCAGAAAACAGCACATCATTACTTTCCGATGAAATCGTGAAAATGATTATCGCAGAAGAAGAACATGCTGTTAATGTTGTTGATGAAAAATGGAATCCTGTTCTAAATCAAATTCTGGCGGTAGACAAACCAACCCGATCGCCTAAACGGATTTTAATGAACAGCTTAAAATGGGCTGCAGCTGCAGTTGTTTTTATTGTGTTTTCGTTCACCGCTTACCTCTCTTTACAGAAAAAGAAAGAACACGTTTTTGCTACTGATGTAGCACCGGGAAAAAATAAAGCTATTCTCACCCTGGCTGATGGAAAGAAAATTTCACTTTCAGATGCGATGAATGGCGATGTTGTTAAAGAAGCCGGCTTCTCTATCACCAAAACTGCCGATGGTCAATTGGTGTATAATGTGGCTGGATCAGAAAATGTAAATGACGCCAGATTAAATACCATTTCGACCCCAAATGGTGGCGAGTGGCAAATCCAGTTGCCCGATGGTTCTACTGTTTGGCTAAATGCAGCATCTTCAATCCAGTATTCGTTAAATATCGGAACCGCTAAACAGCGTTTGGTGAAATTAGACGGGGAGGCTTATTTTGAAGTAGCTAAAAATGCAGCACATCCTTTTATTGTAGAAACCGATAAGCAGTCTGTGGAGGTATTGGGTACGCACTTTAACATTAATAGCTATAAAGATGAAAGGATAACTAAAACCACTTTGTTGGAAGGGAGTGTACGTGTTTCGCATAATACGACCAATGAGAGCGAGGTGCTTAAACCCGGCGAGGAATCTTTGGTATCCGTTTCTGGCATGGATGTAAAAGAAGTCAATGTTGATGAAGCAATAGCATGGAAAAACGGCTATTTTATGTTCAACAACGAAAGGCAAGAAAGTATTTTACGTAAAGTTGCCCGTTGGTATAATGTAGAAATAGAATACGCAGATGCGGATGCAAAAAGTGTGATGTACTACGGAACGGTAAGCCGTTTCGAAAAAATATCGAAAGTGTTAACCAAATTTGAGCAAACTGGTGAAGTACGTTTCGATATTAAAGGCAATAAAGTTATTGTCTATAAAGAATAACCGAAAAAAGATGAAGGCGTAACTAACCTTTATCTCTAAAAACAAAACTAATTAATCAACAATAACCTAAAACCACTAACAACTAATGAATATACTTCGACAAACCTCCTGACGATTCGACGTTGAATAAATAAAAAAGGAGTGCTTGCAACACCCCCTTTATTATCTGTTTAGCTATTCCGTAAACCGGAATCGATTAAAATCAATTATTTCTTGGATAACCGCGAAACGCTTTTTGGCGTCTAAACTTTATTGCGCTTCGCACAAAAAACAGACTATTAAATGTACAAAATTTATATTAGAATTTTATGTACGCATCGACGCTACATACCTAAATTGCTATTAATTATGAAGTTAGTTACGGTCATATTGCTTGCCTCTTTAATGCAGGTAAGTGCTGCATCGTTTGGCCAGCTGGTTACATTAAAAGAGAAAAATGTAACATTAGAAAAGATGTTTAGGGAAATCAGACAGCAATCTGGTTACGATGTATTATTATCAACCAACACCATTAAAAGCACTACTACTTTAAATGCAAACTTTAATAATGCGACTATAGAAGAAGTAATGGGCAAGATTATTTCTGGTCGGGATTTAACCTATACTATTGAAGATAAAACGATCTTAATTAAACCTAAAGAAAAGAGTATTTTCGATAAAGTAGTTGGTTATTTTGTTGCGGTAAAAATAACTGGTAAGGTACGGGATAAAAGTGGAAGTGCTCTGCCTGGCGTAAGCGTTCGTGAAAAAGATGCTGCCAATGCGGTCTCAACAAGCTCTTCGGGAGATTATACCATTTCTGTAAAAGAAGGCGCAATTTTATCATTCAGTTATATCGGCTATAAAACACTCGAAGTTCCCATTGGTGGAAAAACAGTTATTAATGTAACCTTAGAAGAGGATGCAGCTCAGCTTAAAGAGGTTAATGTGGTATCAACAGGTTACCAAACTTTAGAAAAGAAAACATTTACTGGAGCTGCTACCCTGGTAAGGGCATCGGATGCTGAAAGAGCAGGTGTTACGGATATCAGTAGGATGCTTGAAGGGCAGGTTGCTGGTGTAACTGTACAAAACGTTTCGGGTACCTTTGGTGCTGCACCAAAAATCCGTGTTCGTGGTGCTACTTCTTTTACAGGAGATAACAAGCCTTTATGGGTTGTGGATGGAATCATTTTAGAAGATGTTATCAATATTTCGAACGAAGCACTAACCTCTGGTGACGCGAATACTTTAATCGGTTCTTCAGTAGCTGGTTTAAATCCTGATGACATTGAGAGCTTTAACATCTTAAAGGATGCTGCAGCAACTGGTATGTATGGAGCAAGGGCAATGAACGGGGTGATCGTCGTAACGACCAAAAAAGGTAAATTAACCGAAGGAGCGCCTAAGATTAGCTATAGAGGGAACTTTACCACTTATGCAAAACCAAGTTATGCTGATTTTGATATTTTAAACTCCGCCGATCAAATGGCCGTTTTAATCGAAATGCAAAATAAAGGATACGTTCAGATCCCTTCAGAATCGAGAGGAGTTAGCGGTGGCCCTTTTTATAAAATGTACAATATGCTGTATAATTATGATGCCGCTACAAATACATATGCCTTAAAAAATACCAGCGCTGATAAAAATGCATTTTTGAATAGATATGCCAACGCCAACACCGATTGGTTTGATGTATTGTTTAAAAATTCTTTACAACAGGAACATTCATTAAGTATCAATTCGGGTACCGAAAAATTTAAAAGTTATGCTTCAACCTCGTTTACCAAAGATAATGGCGTAACCATTGGTAACAGTGTAAGCAGGTTTACAGGTAATTATCGTGCAAATTTTAATATGTCTGATAAATTAAGCGCAGAGCTTTTGAGTACAGGTTCTGTACGTAACCAGCAAGCACCAGGCGCTACAGCACTACAAGAAGATCCTGTATACGGCAATTACTTCCGTAATTTTGATATTAACCCATATTCTTATGCCGTAAATACTAGTCGTATGCTTACTGCTTTTGATGAAAATGGTAATTATGAATATTTCCGTCAGAATAGTGCCCCTTTTAGTATCTTAAATGAGTTAAATAGCAATTATTTAAAATTAGGCGTATTAGATTTTAAAGTACAGGGAAATTTAACTTATAAAATCATTCCTAGTTTAACCTATTCAGTTGATGGGGCTTATCGGTTTGTGAAATCTGAATCGCAAATCTCTATTTTGGAAAGCTCCAATATGGCTACTTCATATAGAACGGTTGATGATGCAACATCCTCACAAAGCAATAGCAATCTATACACTGATCCTGATCTTCCGGGCAGTTTACCAATTAGTGTATTGCCAAGCGGTGGGTTTTACAAAACATCTACAGATAACTTAAAAAGTTATTATTTCAGACAAAATTTAAATTTCAATAAAACTTTCAATACCAAACACAATATAATGGCTTTCGGCGCAATGGAAGTTCGTTATATCGATCGCCAGAGAGAAGCTTTTGATGGAGTAGGCTATCAATTTGATAATGGGGGCTTGGTAACGCCATATTATAAATATTTTAAAGAAGCTGCAGAAGAAGGTAAACCCTACTTCAGCATGGGTAATGAATATGAAAGATATAGTGCCTTTTTTGGAAATGCTTCCTATACTTATGATGAAAAATATACGGTAAAATTTTCTGGCAGGTATGATGGTTCAAATAAATTGGGTAGAACGGCAACTGCCAGATGGTTACCAACATGGAATATTGCTGCTAGCTGGAACATTAGTGATGAAAGTTTCTGGCCAAAAAGCGATATCTTAACAGGTGCTAAATTACGTGGATCTTATGGTTTGGTAGCAAGCATTGGTAATGCAACAAACTCTGCCGCGGTATTTTATAATCAAATTTCAAGGAGACCGTCATTAGCCGATCAGGAGGCCCAGATTTATATCTCCAACCTGGAGAATTCAGAACTCACTTGGGAAAAAACCAAAGATCTAAACATCGGTTTAGATTTAGCATTGCTAAAAAACAGGATAAATTTCACTGTTGATGTATACAAAAGAAACATATATGATTTAATCGGTGCGATACAAACCTCCGGTATTGGTGGCCAGTATACCAAAATTGCCAATTATGGAGCCATGTCTGGTAAAGGGATAGAATTGGCCATTACAGGTAAAGCCATAGATCATCCAAATTTTAAATGGACAACCAACTTTAACTTCGGTTACAATACAAATAAAGTAACAGATCTAGAGATTGATCCCAATATTTTTAAATCAACGTCCAATAATGGTACGGCTGTGCTTAATTACCCACAACGTAGTTTGTTTTCTGTAAAATTTGCGGGTTTAAATCATGAGTATGGTTACCCAACATATATTGGCACGGATGGACGACCTACCACTTATATTTATATACAAGATAATAACTTAACAGAATTAAAGTATGAAGGACCAATAGATCCGACCTTTGCAGGTGGTTTTTATAATCAATTTAGTTACAAAAGTTTCACCTTATCAGCATTGCTTGGTTTCTCTGCAGGTAATAAGATCAGGTTGAACCCAAATATGAAACCAAATTTTAATGATATCTCCTCAATGAGCAGGGATCTTTTAAATAGATGGGTAATGCCTGGAGACGAGAAATTTACCAATGTACCTGCCATATTAGATCCATTATCTGCGTCGAAAATTGTTGATGCTAATGGATCTGCCGTTAATATTGTATATGCCTACAACTTGTATAATTTTTCGACTGAAAGGGTAGCGTTTGGCGATTATATCAAACTAAGACAAGTATCCTTAAGTTATAGCTTACCAAAAAGCTTTTATTCTAAACTAGGTATGTCGGCCGCATCAATATCTGTCGTTGGTAATAATTTATTGTTGTTGTATTCTGATAAAAAACTGAATGGACAAGATCCTGAATTTTACAATACTGGTGGTGTAGCCTTACCGGTATCCAGACAATATACTTTATCCTTAAAAGTTGGGTTTTAACTGAAAAAAACATGAAATTAAATAAAATATCATTCAGCATATTTGCCTTTGTATTGTTGTTTACAACGCCATCGTGCAAGAAATACCTGGAACAAACGCCGGATAATAGAGCCGAAATTAATACTGTGGATAAATTATCTCAATTGGTTTCAACAGCTTATCCCGGAGCCGATTATTTAGCTTTTACCGAAGCCTCGTCTGATAATTCAGAAGATAAAGGGGAAGGTATTGGATCTTTATATGACGTGATTGATTTACCTTATGCATGGCAAGATGTGATAGGTGATGGAAGAAACAGCGCAACCTCTTATTGGAATGCTTGTTATAAAGCCATTGCATCTGCCAACCAAGCTTTAGAATCTATCGAGGCCAATCATCTTGGAACAGGTGCATTGCCTTATAAAGGCGAGGCATTGGTATGCAGAGCATATGCACACTTTATGTTGGCTACTTTATTTGCAACTCCTTATAAAATTGGAGGTGCAAATGATGCACCTGGTATTCCTTATGTAGATAAACCAGAAACTAAAGTAATTCAACCATATAGCAGAGGAACAGTGGCCAGTACTTATGCCCGGATTAAACAAGATTTGGAAGAAGGCCTTCCTTTATTGCAAGCATCGGCTTATAAAATTCCAAAATACCATTTTACACCAGTTGCTGCACATGCCTTTGCAGCCCGTTTTTACTTATTTATGGGCGCATGGCAAAAAGTAGTTGATCATGCTACGCTTACTGTGCCTGGTAATGATTTTATTAACAATATGAGACCCGTATCAACTACATTGAGAACTTATGGCAATGAAGAATATCGGACCAACTACATGGGAAGCGGGCAAAAATACAACTTGTTATTATTTAATGTTGACTCATTTTACGCACGTTATTCAAGCCCACGACATGGTTTTGGTAACAAGCAGCGCGCTATGTTCTCTGCAATTGGAAACATTACGGGTAAAGCCTTAGCAAACGTTGTTTTGCAATACAGTGTTCCAAATTATACAACTTATAAATTCAAAGAAAACTTCTTTACAACTGGACCTGGTTTTGGACTTCCTTACTTGGCTTTTGCTGGTTTTACAGTAGATGAAGCTTTAATGAATAGAGCAGAGGCCTACGTAGAGCTTGGACAAAACAGCTTGGCATTGAAAGACATTAATGATTTTTACAGTCAGAGGATTGTTGGTTATAATCCAAGCACTGATGCGGTTACAGCAGATAGAATTTCTTCTTATTATCCAGCCATTACGGATCCGAAACAAGGTTTGATCAAGGCTATTTTAGATGCTAAGAAAGCTGAGTTTTTGCAGGAGGGTATAAGATGGTTTGATATTATCCGCCGTGATTTAACTGTGGTGCACAATACGATAGATATCACAACTAAAGAGACCTTTTCTGAGCTTAAACCAGGTGATCCCCACCGCATCTTTCAATTACCATTAGAGGTTAAAACATCAGGTGTAGAATTAAATCCAAGATAATCAAGATGAAAAATATACTAAAAGTACTATCGTTTCTTCTGCTTATTACAACGCAATTTGCTTGTCGCAAAACAGAAACGCTTAATGTAGATTACAGCACTTTTAATGCGGATGATCCCCGTACCAATACTCCACTAGATCAATGGTTAAAAAGTAGCTTTTTAGATCCGTATAATATTGATGTGATTTACAGATATAACAGGTATTACCATGGCAATACGGCTAATGTTGTACCAAGTAAGCTGGAGAATATAGAGCCAACAATGCAAATTGTATTAGATGGGTTTATCAACCCGTATCTAAAGATCGCAGGTCCTACGTTTTCTAAAAGCTATATGCCCAAAGAATGGATTTTATTTGGCTCATATTCGTACGAAAATTCGAGTGACCCGGGTGTGGCTGGAACTGCCGCAGCTGGTCGTAGAATAACTTTGTACGGTGTAAATGAATATCAACCTCTTCCGGCAGGCCAGTTTTATGCCTGGGATAGACACCGTATCATGCACCATGAGTTCGGACATATTTTAAATCAGATTATTCCAATCCCGGTTGATTTTGAGCCTATATCGAAAGGATTTTATAAACAGCCGTATACCGATACCCCACAAGATAGTGCGCGTAGAAACGGATTCGTCACCAGTTATGCAAGCGGCGTATACACCGAAGATTATGCAGAAACCATTAGCTGGCTTTTGATTAACGGGCAGGTATGGTATGATGATTGGGCTAATTTTGCCAATACAGCTGGTAAAGCAAGATTTGTGCAAAAGGAAAATAATGTGATTAATTATTTTACAAACCTTGGCATTAACTTTAAAGCCCTGCAAAAGGAAGTACAACAGTATATGATTGGTATTGGACGCAACGAAACCAAATTTGCATACTGGTTAAGTAAAGCACGTACCCCATTGGTTACCCCAGCTCCAAACCCGGCTCCGGCTCCACTACCTACCTTTAAAACTTTAACAATTAATACAGGAGCAGATTATTATATCAAATATGGTGGCTCAGATGCGTTTGCGGCACTTTATACCTCAGTTAAAAATGCGATAACTGCACAGGGCTATGCGTTGAATTTTATAAGAATAAACTTCACTTCTCCAACCGCAATGTACGTTGAAGCTAATTTTACCGCGGGCACAACAACCTATCAATCTTTTTATGCCTTTAATATGGCAACTACGGTTGCTACCGGGCAGGTTAAATTTACAACAGGCACAGTAGGAGGAACAACATCTCCATGGGTTGGTAATGCGGCGTTTACAAAACCATCTATGCAGCCAATTTTGGATTATTTAACAAATAACACTTTTGTAGCAGATTGGTTGCCTGTTAATGTTACGGCAGACGATTATATGAAATTGGGCGGTTTTAAGGTTTTAAACTCATCAAGCAACTATTTTTATGGACCATTGGCTTATTAATTTTAAAACGATGAAAAGATTTTTATACTTTATTGTACTGCTTTCTGTAATGACGGGCTGCAAAAAAACATCTTATGTAGCTGTTTTCGATAAAACTCCACAAGAAAGAGCGGCTGATCAGATTAATCTGGTATCAACAACACTCACTAGCGCGCCTAATGGCTGGATTGCTACCTTACCTACACAGGCTGGCGGTGGTTATGGATTTTATTTTGCTTTTGATAAAGAGCAAAATGTAACCATGTATGGCGATATGACTACTGCATCTGCTGGAACGGCTGGTAAATCAAACTATAGGGTTAAACAAGATATAGGTACTGAATTGGTGTTCGATACCTATAATTATATTTCGATGCTTGATGACCCTAATGCCGCTATTTTGGGTGGTGCATCTAAAGTTGGCTACAGTAGTGATATTGAGTTTACTTTTGATAGAATTAATGGTGACAGTATTATTTTTGTTGGAAAAAAATATAGACAGCCATTTAAATTGGTAAAAGCAACTGCAGCGCAGCAGGCAAGCTACACATCGGGTGGGTATAATACCTCTATTGATAAAATTACAGCTTTTTTCAATACGAATAAATTCCCCTACATACAGATGGTTTCGGGTTCAACAACACTTAAAGTTACAGTTAGTCCTAATTTTAGCAACACTTTGGCAAGCGGTAAAAGAATGGATTTGACAAGTGTACTGGCTGACGGAAAAACAATAGGTACAGGGGCTACTAAAATAGCACATACTTTAGATGGGCTCTCTCTATTAAATGGAGGATTGGTTTTTCAAGGTATTACATTTATAAGAATGGCATGGAAAGACGCAAATATTTTGGCGTTATATGATTCCACAGGTAAAGAGTACATCATCAATGATAATGGTGTACCCATATTAGATATTAATTTATTATGGGGATCTAAATATGTTGGACTACGCTCTGAGTTTAAACAGGTAAATCCAGGTACAAGTACTGCAGGTGCTGATATTATTAATTACTACCACAATAATTTGAATAATAGTGCATTGCTTGGTTTTGGTTTTAATTATGGAAGAATGGATCTAACTTGGAGTAGACCAAACAGTAGGTTAACTTTTGGTGGTTTCAGTAGTCAAAATGGTGGTAGTAGTGGTTGGACAACTACGATTGTTTATAATTATACAGTTAATCCGGACGGTTCTTATAAGTTTACGCAATATACAGCCGCAGCTGATGGATATGTGGCAAAACTAATGTTGCCAATGGATGCATTTTTAAAAGGAAATGATGTGAAATTTGATTATTATTCAGCCAATGGCTTAACTTATGGTCGAATATCGAGCGTGCAAAATCCCGCAATACAGATGACTTTTATTTTAAGATAGTTCACCTACAACAATTGCCTGCCTGTTATGGTTTACTAAACTTTATTTTTAATCTCTCCCCGTAACCCTTGCCCTAAAAAGCAAGGGTTTTTTATGACATAATTTTTAAACCCCTCCAACCGTTTAATTCTTATATTTGTAACGAATGAAGAAGAAAGCAATTTTTATCCTGTTTGTATTGGTATTTACATTCGCGGTAAGCCCCAATGTTAATGCACAATGTTCTATGTGTACCATTAATGCCGAGCAAGGTGTTAAAAACGGGAATACACAAACAGCAGGCTTAAATACAGGTGTATTGTATCTTTTATCTCTTCCGTATTTAATGGCTGTTATTGTTGGTGTGGTATGGTATAAAAAATACCGCAAAAAAAATGTGCACCTTAATATGAAAAAGGAACCTTTTAATTTAAATTAAAAGTATGTCTGAACAAACTACCTCAAAACTTTACGCTATTGTACATTGTAAGTGCCCGCATTGCCGCAGGGGAGATATTTTTACAGGCAGTATGTATGGCTGGAATATTCAACATACCAAGGAAATCTGTGGGCATTGTGCACAACGCATAGAAATTGAACCTGGTTACTTTTATGCAGCCATGTATGTAAGTTATGCAATGAATGTAATCGAAATGCTTTTTGCAAGTTTTATCACCTATTTAGTTTTCGGCCCGCTTACCGATGCAACTTTCTGGCCTTACCTGACCGTTATTTTTGCAGGTTGTTTTATCCTGTATCCGTTTAACTATCGCTATTCGAGAATTATACTGCTCCATGTATTATCGCCAAACATCAAGTATAAGCCCTATTACGATAAGTAGTATTGGTTAATCGTTTAAATCGTATAAACTGGTTAATCGTTAAATTCAGCGATTAACCGATTAACCAGTTAACCCAATTGCCCGTATGTTAAAAAAAGAGACCCTTAGTTTTATAAAAGACGTAGCGGAGAATAACAACCGCGAATGGTTTGCCGCCAACAAAGAAGTTTATGAAAATGCAAAGGCCGATGTACTCGAACTTGTGGCCAATATTATTCCTGAGCTGGCCAAAGTAGACCCCACTCTTTCGGCAGAGATGGATCCAAAGAAGTGCCTTTTACGCATTTATCGTGATGTGCGTTTCAGCAAAAATAAAGATCCTTATAAAAATAACTTCGGCATCTGGTTCTCTACCAAAAAAGGAGGGGACGAGCCCGGTTATTATCTGCATATTCAGCCAGGGAAAAGCTTTATTGCCGGTGGATACTGGATGCCAGATGCACCACATTTAAAATTGATCAGACAAGAGATTGATTATAATATAGACGATTTTAAAGAAATTATTAACAACGCAGCCTTCAAGAAAAACTTTAAACTGGGTTTTGATAATGCACTTAAAAATGCACCTAAGGGTTATGATCCTGCAGATCCAAATATCGAATTTTTAAAACTGAAAAGCTTCGAGGCCACCACAAAAATCGAAGATGAAGAATTTTTAAAACCAAACATCGTTAATAAGTTGATAAGTTCTTTTAAAACAGTACAACCATTAGTTGCATTTTTACGGAATGCCATTGAGCAATAACCAACCGTTAATTTTCAATGACCAAAATAATCAATAACCGATAGTCAATGTTCAAACTATAACAGGTCTTGATACTTGATACTCAAATCCTGACAATAAAATATGAAAAATACCTTTTTTGCATTTGCGCTGCTCTTGTTTATCTCTTCAATTAGCTCTTGTGTTGTTCTTTCGCCTAAAAAGTACAAAGCCTTATTGGGCACTAAAGATTCGCTATATACTGCTTTTAACGAAGGCTTAATTAAAATCGAAAATTTAGAAAAAGAAGTAGGTAAGCTTAAAAAGGATACTACCTTAATGGCTGAAGAACTTCGCGATCTGCAGAACAATTACAATGAAATGGATGCGAGCTATAAAAAGCTTAAAAATAATTCGTCATCAGAAATTACCAAACTATCTGGAGACTTAGCTGCCCGCGAAAAACGTTTAAAAGAAGTAGAAGAAGTTTTGCGTAAGCGTGATGAGGCAACCAATGCATTGAAAGAAAAACTTCAACAGGCTTTATTGGGCTTTACCAAAAGTGGTTTAACCGTAGAGATTAAAAATGGTAAAGTTTATGTTTCGCTAACGGATAAACTATTGTTCCCTTCGGGAAGTATTATTATTGATGAAAAAGGAAAACAAGCCCTTACCCAATTGGCGAATGTATTGAAGCAACAGCCAGAAATAAACATTGCTGTTGAAGGCCATACCGATAACCAAAAAATAAATAACCTGGGGCAGATTAAAGATAACTGGGATTTAAGTGTGTTGAGGGCTACCTCCGTAGTGCGTTATTTAACAGAGAATGAGAAGGTAGAAAGTGTAAGGATGACGGCTACAGGTAAGGGCGAATTCCAGCCATTGGGTACCAACGCAAATGCAGATGGAAGAAGCAAAAACAGAAGAATAGAGATTGTACTTTCGCCCAAGCTCGATGAACTTTATAACTTGATTAAATAAATATTTTACGCTGTCGGTTGGCGTCTTACCGACCGAAATAAACATACTCACTGTTCTTCAAATTAGGAAACGAATGACTTGTGGTTCTTGGAGGTTTTCAGCCCCGCCATTCGCTGTAGCTCCGATAGAAGACCTGTGAAACAAGCAAGCACACCAAAATATAACATAAATCGGTGCTTAATCGGAGGCTGCCGCTGCTGTCGGGTTTAAGAACAAAGTTTGTGCACCCTGCAACCCTAAAAGTGAAAAACTGTTTTGCCATTTAGCCCCGGTTGCAGCGTTACCCCAATGTCATTAAGTTAAGCACTGCGGTCGTCAGTCTGAGCGGAGTCGAAGACTTCTTGAGATTGATAAAATGCAAATAAATGCCCTTCGACTCCGCTCAGGGTGACATCTCTTTGCGACTTATCTCTTAACTTAATGACATTGAGCGTTACCCTGCAGCAACGAGGGACGAGGAAGCGAAGCGTAAAAGCGTAAAACGGGAAGAAACTTAATACTTTATACAGGCCCTGCGCTCCGTTAAAAAAAAGGATTGTGGACTTAGGAGATGAATGACATGCGTTTGGGGAAAGCATTACAACAGCTGCAGGGCTTTTTACGCTACCGGTTGGTGTCTCACCAACCGAAATTCAAGACATTTTAAGGATAATTTCTTTATGGTTAGAAAATGAAGGTGCAGCAGTTTTTGGCACCACCCCCAGCCCCGCCATTCGCTGTAGCTCCGATAGAAAGATCGGAGGCTGCCGATTGTCGGGTTTAAGAACAAAGTTTGTGCACCCTGCAACCCTAAAAATGAAAAACTGTTTTGCCATTTAGCCCCGGTTGCAGCGTTACCTGCAGCAACGAGGAAGCGTAAAAGCGTAAAACGGGAAGAAACTTAATATTTTATACAGGCCCTGCGCTCCGTAAAAAAAAGGATTGTAGACTTAGGAGATGAATGACATACGTTTGAAAAAAGCATTGCGATAATTGCAGGGCTTTTTATAGATTTTGGTGCCGGCGGTAAGATTTTAAAATCTTAAAGGTATGCTCGAACTCGTGGCTGCTTAGGTTAGAATAATCGGGCATAGAGAGTTTATGTACCGTTAAAAAGTTTAACAGTTCTTTAATTACATTTGATACTTCTTCTGATTCTTCGGTATGTTTTAGGGTATCAATCTTACTTAATAACAGGGCAATCTCGAACATCTTAAAATCATTCTTTCCCGTAATAGCCAAGCCGATATTGGTTTCTATAAGCGCTTGTTCGTAATTATGTGTAGCACTGTAAAAGTTGGCTTTAAATACACTAAAGCTGGCCAATATAAAACTGGTGTAATAGGTGTAATCGCTGCTGATGATTTTATCAACGAATTGTATAATGCGCTGCGCTTTTTTAAAATAGTTGAGCTTGATATAGGTTTGACCTAAATGAAGCAATAAAAAAGGAGAGAAAACAGAATATCTTACATAAAAAATATTAGGGTACTTACTCAAAATAGCCATGATAAAGCGGTGGCATTCTGCATAGCTTTTTTGAGAAAATAAGGTAATTAATACCAATCGGTAAGAGAGTATTTCTGCAGAAGTGATTTCTTCGTTTTTCTGTGGTTTGCTCTGGTCTATCTCCTGGCAAAGTTTTATTATTTTATCTTCTAGCGTTTTACTCTCGTTAGGTTTATTAACTAGGTTATTGTAGAAATAAAGAATTAAATCATAAGGATTAATCGGGAACAGTTCATTTAATCTTTTGTAGTTCCGCTTTAGCAGCTGCATGGTATTGGCTAAAGCTACTTTATCAACATCAATAAGATTAACGTTGCATTCTATTACATGCAGCATAATCTGAATGTCTTCATTTAATACGTTCTCCGAAATGGTTTTGATGGTTTCCTTATACAGGTTGCTCATGGTTCGCCCTGTAGCCATAATGTCGATAAAATCGACACCAATGCTTAACTTATTGAAATTAGAATTGGGTTTACCAAGTTCGTATTTAGATACATAACAGATAAAATCGAAAGCACTGTTTTTTTCACTGTTGGTAAATGGCAGTCTGAAAATACTTTTTAAGGCTGCAATCTCATTTCTGGTGATGCAGAACCTAATGGCCCAGTTAAGTATATAGTCTCTCAGAGAGGTTTGGCCAGGGAAACTGTTTAATATATGCTCGAAAAATGATTTGCAAGGCCTGTATTCAAACTTATCAGTGATCTGTATAAATAGGAAATAGGTATAAATATCGTCGTTTAAAAAGCGGACAATCTCTGTAGGGATGGCTGTACTTAACCTTTTTTCTTCGATGATGATCCCGGCATGTAAAAGTTCCTCGTATGCGTCGGGATAACAGTTGATATAACTCAGGATTTTTTCTTTAGACACCCTTAATTTCTTATTTCCTTCTGAAATGCAGTCGCTTATTTTTTTAAGAAGAAATACTTTTTCGGTACTTTTTTTTGCCAGAAATACGCGTTTCTCTAAAAAATAGCTAATTAATTCATAACGTAATAAAGGATTACTCAGCTCGAGATGGTGGTTCTCATCTTTGAGCTTGAAATAAACCTGTAACCAGAATGGTGTTTTAAACTGAGTTAATAGGGGCAGGCTTACATCTGCCCGGTTGATAATTTTGTTTTCTATATTGCTTAAGGTGTAGAGTACCTCATCAACATTTAACGCTGGTACATTACTTAGGGTTTCCTCATCATAAAATAAGCCCGTATACCAGGCTTTAGTTAAAGATGCAGAACCGTAAATAGCGGGTTGAAGATTAATCCAGCTATTCGTTCGCAGGCCAAATGCGAGCTTAACAAAGTTATTTTCTTCAATACTATATAAAAAGTCGATAAACGTTTTAAAATAATTACTTCTTGCTAAATGCTCATCAATACCATCAACAATAATAATGAAACGGCCTTCTCTTTTTTCGGGATTTTTTTTGAAAAAACTGATTAACTCGGTAAGGCTTCCGAATTTAAATTCTTTTAAAAACCAGTCTTTTAAAGTGTCTCCATTTTGGATAATGGTATTAATACTGCTAGAGTTAACCAATAAAACGATATCGTTTTTGTAGAGGGCATTCTCTGATAAGAAAAAATACTCTACCATGTGTGCCAGGAGTATCGATTTTCCCTGACCAGGCTGAGCACTTATGGTTGTAAACTGGTAGTTGTTTTTTAAGAAATAATCAAAGTCAGGGTAGAAAAAACTTCTGTTGGCGGTAGCATTAAATGGAACGCCCGAATTATTTTTGTTTGCAATTAACGATATCTCTGTAATGGCATGTGCTTTTAGCTTTAAATCTTGCCAGATACTTTGAACGGAGGTAGTTTGGTTTTCCTTGTCTTTACAAAATGAGTCCCAATCGTTATAGCCTATATATTGTGATAAGCTATTTAAAGTAAATAAAGAGAATTTATGTAAGGTGTTCGCAAAGCCAAAGAATCGCTTGATGGTTGTTTCACTTACGTAGTTTTTGGTTTCTTGAAATACATACTCGGAAATAATCTTACAATGAGCTGGGTCGATATTTCTCAAACCAGATTTTATAAGGACAAACTTCCTGAGTTCGATAAGGAGATCGTTAGCATTCATTAATTAACAGATGGGATGACTACCGCTAATGTCATCATAATTTCACAATTGAAGAAATCTATTCACTAAGAATGCCCTGTATGAATAAAATGAATGAAATGGATTGCATAAAAATGAATAGCAATGGATAGGATAGGATGCCATTCTAGATTTAGATTTGTCATAATTATATAATGCCCAAAAAACATTTACCAAACACAGCATTAGTACCTAGTAAGTCTCCTAAAATAACGCCTGACATGATGAAAACTCATACTTACTCATCCCGGATAGGGATAATCAGCAATACTTTTATTGCAGTCATCATTCTATTAACGCTCTTCTCTGCTAAATCGTATGCGCAAACTAAAATATTTGCAAATACTGCCACAAAATCCGATCATGTTGATAATGCAACAAATGCAACATTAAACAACAATAACTTTGCGACAGTTAATTCGTATGGTGGAATTGCTGTTGGTATAGGGTCGTTTAGTGGCGAACTGGAATTAAAATATCCGGCTTCGGTTGCTGCGGGAGTTACATCCTATATCAGAATAGATTTTGATGGTGATATCCTGAACAGGTTATTAGGCGGTAGTTTAGGTACTTTATTGGCTAATGTAGGTGGTACAGTAGTTCTTGGAAACCATTCGTTCCAGGTAGGTGCCAGAAACGGTGCTACAGCAGTACCCCCAACAGGTGGGAATAGCGTAGACGGCTTTTCTGCAGAAAATTTACGATTGGTAAAAGATGCAAATGGTTTCTTTTACATCGCAATAACCCCTACACAGACATACGATAGGGTGTTTATAAAAGATGTAACCAATGCGCTTTTGCTTTCAGTTGCTAATAGTACAAAGGTTTATTATTCATTTTATACTTCAGGAACTGATCCTTGTGCGCAAGCATTTACTACAGGATATGAAGGTACGGGTATTACACTTGATGCCTTGCAATTGGGTAGTTCGGGTGTAACCAATAGTGAAAGGGCTATTGATGCAGATCCAAATAATTATTCTCAATTAAGTTTAGGCGTACTTGGCGTGGCTTCGTCCATTAGCCAAAATTTTTATTTTACAACACCATCAAATGCCGGTGATGATTTTAACCTAAGATTGAGTTCTTCTCCAGCCTTATTAACTGCAGGTGTTTTACAAAATATTTCGGTAACAGCTTATAATGGCGGTACCCAGGTTTACACCTCATCGGTATCAAACTTATTAAATGTAGATTTACTCGGCTTATTAAATAGCGGTCAAGCCGCATCGATACCATTTTCTCCAGGTGTACCTTTCGATCGTGTTAAGGTTACGCTCGGTTCGTTAGTTACCCTAAACCTCACACAAACCATTAATGTTTATGGCGTAACCCGCTCAGCAGGCAGGCCAACACCAGCAAGCACTGCAATTGCTGCTTGTTATAATAGTACAGTGGCTTTAAACGCAACTACGCCAAATACAAACGAGCTGATTTGGTATGATGCAGTAGAAGGTGGAACAGCTTTGCAAACGGTTGCCTATAATGGTACCTATACCACACCGGCATTAACCGCAACTAAAACTTATTATGTTTCCGCAAGAAGATTAGGCTGTACAGCAGAATCGGCAAGGGTTCCTGTAGTAATTACAGTTAACCCACAAATTATTTTTAATGGTGCAACATTAGCCAACGCCACACCAGGTTTTGCTTACTCAAAACAATTGGATGTAGCTACAGGCGGAACAGCAGGTTATACTTATGCTTTAGCAGCAGGAAGTACATTACCAGCGGGTTTAACTTTATCATCAACCGGTGCAATTACCGGAACACCGACGGTAGCCAATGCTTACACTTTTTCAGTTGTTGCAACTGATGCCAAAGGCTGTACAGCAACTGCAACTTATAATTTAACGGTTACGGCAGCGTTGGTACTTACTCCAGGTGCATTGCCTGATGGTTTAACAGGAACGGTTTATCCAACGCAGACTATTCCTGCTGCAACTGGTGGAACAGGCCCGTATACCTATACTGCAACTGGTGTTCCCCCAGGCTTAACTTTTAATCCAACAACAAGAGAAATTACCGGAACACCAACTCAACCTGGAATATATACGATACCAGTTACAGTTGTTGATGCGAACGGTAATACCATTACTTCAAATTATACTGTAAAAATTACTGATCCATTGTTATTACCTACAGCCACCTTAGCTGATGGTACAACTGGTACAGTTTATCCTACACAGATTATTCCAAGTGCAACTGGTGGAACAACGCCTTACACTTATTCGGCAACAGGTCTTCCTCCGGGTTTAACTTTTAATCCGTCAACCAGAGCCATAACTGGTACACCAACAACACCAGGAACTTATACCGTACCAGTTACGGTAACCGATGCTGATGGAAAAACGGCAACTACAAATTATAGCATTACTGTAAATAGTCCATTGGCATTGCCAGCGGCTACCTTGCCAGATGGAACAGAGGGTGTGGCTTATGCGACACAAGTTCTGCCAGCTGCAACAGGCGGTGTTGGGCCATATACTTATGTAGCTACTGATCTTCCTGCAGGATTAACATTTAATCCAACAACAAGAGAAGTTACTGGTACACCAACCCAGGCAGGTAATTATGCAATAAATGTTACGGTTACCGATAGTCAAGGTAAAACAGCAAGCAACACTTATCCAATTAAAGTAATTGGTAAGTTAACCTTACCAACAAAAACTTTACCGAACGGAATTGTTGGTACTTCATATTTACCACAAACGTTACCTGCGGTAACTGGTGGTACTTCGCCATATACTTATGTAGCTACGAACCTTCCTCCGGGATTATCGTTCAACCCGACTACAAGAGAAATTACCGGAACACCAACACAAGGAGGTACCTATAATATTTCTTTAACCGCTACAGATGCTAACAATAATAAAGCAACTACCACCTACGCAATAACTGTAACGGTTAATGCTCCGGTTGTAGCTTCTGCTACAGTATGTACAGGAAGTACTGCTACTTTAACAGTAAGCAACCTTCAGGCTGGTGTAACTTATAACTGGTATGCATCAACAGGAAGCACGCCATTAGTAACTGGCAACAACGGGACTTTTGTAACGCCTGCAGTAAGTTCAGCAACTGTATTTTATGCAGAAGCCGTTTCTGGAACAGCAATCAGTTCGAGAACATCGGTTACAGTTTCAGTTAACCCACCTGCAACTTTAGCAACAGTTACTACCAATAACCAGGTAATCAACTCTGGACAAACGACAACATTAGCTGCAACCGCTGATGCAGGCAACACTATTGCATGGTTTGATGCCGCAACAGCAGGAACACAAGTTGGAACAGGAACATCATTTACCACACCAGCTTTAACAGCCACCAAAATTTATTATATAGAAACCACAAGTGCCAGCGGGTGTAAAAGCGCAAGCCGTGTGCCGGTAACCGTTACGGTTATTAACGGTGGCGGAGCAACAGCTTGTAATGCTGCAAACAGCCAAAATACAGGGATAAACGGAATTTGTTTATTGTGCGGTATTAATGGTGCTGGAAACTCTACAGATGCTGATGCGACCAACTTTACCAGAATATCATTAGCGGTTGGTGTTGGTGCAACTGGTTACCAACAGTTAATTTTCCCATCAACAGGGGTAGCTACTGATAGTATCCGTTTAGATTTAGCTTTGCCAGGTGGTTTAGCTGATATTGGTCTTTTAAATAATATAACCATTACCATATTAAATGGTACTACGGTTGTAAGAACAGTACAGGTAAATGCTGCATTACTAAATCTTCAACTTTTATCGGGCAACCGCTTTGCAGCAACTGTTTTAGCAGGTGGCGCATACGATAGGGTGCAGGTGAGTTTTGGTGCGTTAGTTTCGGCTTTAACCAGCTTGGATATTTATGGCGCAACAGTTGTTTATCCAAATCCAACATTTATCGCAGGTGCACAATCCATCTGTTCAGGTAGCACTGCAACATTAAGTGCAACTGCAAATGGTGGTACTACTTTAGCTTGGTTCGATGCACCAACAGGCGGAAACCAAGTAGGCACGGGTGCAAACTTTACAACTCCGGCCTTAACTGCAACAACTACTTATTATGTTCAGGTAAGCAAAGGAACTTGTTCAAATACAACAAGAGTTCCGGTGGTTATTACCGTTAACCCGGCAATTGTATTTGCAGGCACAACTTTAACTAATGCAACAATTGCATCTCCTTATAGTAAACAACTTCCGGTTGCTACTGGCGGTACACCTGGTTATACTTATACTTTAGCTGCAGGCAGTACTTTGCCAGCTGGTTTAACTTTATCGCCAAGTGGTTTGGTAAGTGGAACACCAACAGCAGCAGGTAACCCAACATTCGATGTTGTAGCAACTGATACAAAAGGCTGTAGCACAACTTCAACCTTTACTTTAACCGTAACACCAGCATTGGCTTTGGTTCCTGGAGCATTGCCTAACGGTGTAACCGGTACAGCGTATACTACGAACGGAATTCCAGCCGCAACAGGTGGAACCGGACCATATACTTATTCGGCAACAGGTGTTCCTCCAGGATTAACCTTTAATCCGGCAACAAGAGAAATCACAGGTACGCCAACTCAAATTGGAACCTTTACCATTCCGGTTACAGTAACAGATGCTAATGGCAATACCATTACTGCTAACTATACACTTAAAGTAACTGATCCACTGGTTTTACCAGCAGCAACTTTAGCTAACGGAACAACAGGAACAGTTTATCCAACACAAACTATTCCATCTGCAACAGGCGGTTCAACACCTTATACTTATGCGGCAGCTGGTCTTCCTCCGGGATTGACCTTTGATCCTGCTACGAGGGAAATTACAGGAACACCTACACAATCTGGAACTTTCATAGTACCGGTAACGGTTACCGATGCTGATGGAAAAACAGCAACCAATAACTATACCATCGTAGTGGTTGATCCTTTATTGTTACCGGCAGCAACCTTGCCTGATGGAACAGAAGGAACAGTTTATGCTGCGCAAACCTTACCATCGGCAACCGGTGGTGTTGGTCCATATACTTACGTAGCAAGTAACCTTCCTGCAGGATTAACTTTTAATCCAGCAACACGAGAAGTTTCGGGAACACCTACACAGGCCGGAAATTATTCGATCAGTGTTACCGCTACAGATAGCGAAGGCAGAACCGCAAGTAATACTTATGCACTTAAAGTAATTGGTGTTTTATCATTACCAGGTGCAACTTTACCAAACGGTATTGTGGGTACACCTTACCCAACACAAACCTTACCAGCAGTAACAGGCGGAACAGCTCCGTATACTTATTTAGCAACAAATCTTCCTCCGGGATTAAGTTTTAATACGGCAACAAGAGAAATTACAGGAACACCAACTTTAGGCGGAACCTTTACAATTTCTTTAACTGCAACAGATGCAAACGGAAACAAAGCAACAACAGCTTATAGCTTAACTGTAACGGTTAATGCTCCGGTAGTTGCTGCAGCAACTGTTTGTTCTGGAAGCCCAGCGACATTGAGCGTTAGCAATTTGCAAGCTGGCGTAACCTACAACTGGTATGCTTCTACCGGAAGTACACCATTGGTTACCAATAACACAGGTGTTTTTGTAACACCAGCAGTAACCGCTCCAACAGTATTTTATGTAGAGGCGGTATCTGGAACTGCAGTAAGTTCTAGAACTGCTGTTAATGTTTCAGTTAACCCACCAGCAACTGCTGCAACAGTAACCACGAACAACCAGGTAATTAATGCTGGTCAGTCTACTACATTGTTAGCAACGGCTGATGCGGGCAATACCATTCAATGGTACGATGCTGCAACCGCTGGAACACAGGTAGGAACAGGTACTTCCTTTGTTACTCCGGTATTATCGGCAACTACGACTTATTATGTAGAAACAACAAATGCCAGTGGTTGTAAAAGTGCAACCCGAGTTCCGGTAACTGTTACCGTATTAAATAATGGTGGTGGTACTGCTTGTAACGCTGCCAATGCGCAAAACACAGGTATAAACGGAATTTGTTTATTGTGTGGAATAAGCGGTGCCGGAAATTCTACTGATGCTGATCCTTCAAACTTTACCAGAATATCACTTTCTGTAGGTGTTGGTGCATCAGGTTACCAACAATTAATTTTCCCAACAGTTGGAACAGCTACTGATAGTCTTCGTTTAGATTTAGCTTTACCGACCGGTTTAGCCGATGTTGGTTTATTAAACAATGTAACTGTTACCGTATTAAATGGTACTACAGTTGTAAAAACGGTACAATTAAATGGTGGGCTGTTAAACCTCCAGCTGTTATCAGGTAATCGCTTCGCTGCAACTATATTAGCGGGTGGTGCTTACGATAGGGTACAGGTTAGCTTCGGTGCATTAGTTACAGCTTTAACTAGCTTAGATGTTTATGGTGCAACCGTAATTTATCCTAGCCCAACAATAACTGCTGGTGCACAAACCATTTGTGCCGGAAGTACAGCAACATTAACTGCAACTGCAAACGGTGGTACAACATTAGCTTGGTACGATGCAGCAACTGGTGGTACACAATTGGCCACTGGCGAAACATTTACTACAGCAGCTTTAACTACTACCACTACTTATTATATTCAGGTAAGCAAAGGCGGTTGTCCGAATACAACAAGAGTTCCGGTAACTGTAACGGTTACACCAGCATTACCAACACCAGTATTGGCAACAATAGCTAATGTTTGTGAAGGATCATCAGCAACTTTATCGGTTGCCAATCCAGATGCTGCTGTAACTTATAAATGGTACGATGCCGCAACTGGTGGAAACTTAGTATTCACTGGCGCGGTATTTGCAACCCCAGCAATAACTGCAGCGACTACTTATTATGTAGAAGCTTCTCAAGGAAACTGTACCAGCACTACCCGTGCAGCAGCAGTAGTGTCAGTAAATCCACGTCCGGTTTTACCAGTAGTAACTGCAAGTTCATCAACAGTTAGCGCAGGTCAGACTGCAATTTTAACTGCTAGTTCTGCAGATGCAACCAATACTTTCAACTGGTACACTTCTAACACTTCAACTACACCAGTTTATGTAGGTGCAACTTATGTTACACCACCGCTATTAGCTACTACAACTTATTATGTAGAATCGGTTTCTACAAATGGGTGTACATCTGCAAGCCGTGTTCAGGTTACCGTTACAGTTGATGGTAACGGATCTCCAAATCCGGTTCCTTGCGAGGCGGCAACCACACAGGTTAATGGTGTTAACGGCGTAGCTTTATTATCAGGTGTGTTTAACCCAGCACTGGCTATTGATAACGATACGCAAACTGCATCTTCATTGGTAATGCCAGTAGGAGCGCTTGGCGCATCAGTTTATCAAAGAGTTGGTTTTGGATCATTATCTAAAGTAGGTGATACGGTACGTGTTTTAGTATCATCTCCAGGAAAACTATTATCACTTTCGTTATTAGGAAACGCTGCAATTACTACGTATGTTGGAACCAACAGTAATGGTGATTCGAGATTGTTAAATGATAACTTAATCAATATTCAATTATTAAGCGGTAATACCCAGGCCTTAATCACTTTTGTTCCAACGAATGTTTTCGACGGAGTAGAAGTTAGACTAAACTCAGGTTTATTAGGTGCTTTAACATCAATCAACTTAAATTATGCACAACGCATTTTGGTTGCACCTACTGTAGCATCAGCAAATGTTACGGCTTGTGTTGGCCAAACTGCACAGCTTGAAGTAAGCAATCCATCGGCAAGTTTAACCTACAGGTGGTACGATGCTACAGGTACGTACTTAACCGGTAAAGATGGTGTCATATTTACTACTCCGGTTTTAACAGGCGACACTAAATTCTATGTTGCAGCAGTTTCTGCGACTGGCTGTGTAAGCTATAAAACAGTAGTTAATGTAACTACAAACCCTGCACCGGTAGCACCAGATCTACTTTCAGCATCTGTTAACACTTGTCCGAATACATCAATTACTTTCCAGGTTAAAAACCCAATTGCAGGCACAACCTATAACTGGTATGATGCTGCAACAGGTGGAAACTTAGTATTTACAGGCGATAATTTTACAACACCTTTAATTACTGCAAATACGAGTTATTTTGTAGCAGCAGTTAATGGTTGTGGTGCTTCATCAGCCAGAACAGAGGGCAAAATTATATTGGGAACCATTGATGTTCCGGTAATTACGCCACCATCAATTACCATCAGCGAAGGTTCGGTAGCCGTTTTAAAAGCAACCTCGAGTACAGCAGGTGCAACTATTAACTGGTACACTACTGTAAACGGAACAGTTCCGGTACATACTGGCGAAACTTATGTAACACCACAGTTAAACGCAACCACCACCTATTATATAGAAGCTACTATTCCTGGCGGATGTACTGCAACAAGCAGAGCAACTGTAACGGTTACTGTAATTCCTAATGGTAACCCGGTAACTACACCTTGTGGAGCAGCTACAACAACAGTTGCAAGCGGTGTAACAGGTGTGGCATTATTGGCTGGAGTTTTCAACCCTGCTTTTGCGGTTGATAACGATATCAACACAGGATCAAGCTTGGTTATTCCAGTGGGATTGCTTGGAGGATCTGTTTATCACCATGTTGGTTTTACAGGATTATCAAACGTTGGTGACACTTTAAGAGTGAAAATTACCACTCCAGGTACATTACTTTCGGTTGGAGTGTTAAATAATCTAACAGTAACTACTTTCCAGGGTACAACCAGTAATAATGATGCGGTTTCTATATCTAACCCATTAATCAGCTTAAAACTATTAACCGGCGGAACATCAGCCATATTAACCTTCGTGCCAACCAGTAAATTTGATGGAGCTGAGTTAAGATTAAGTTCAGGTCTTTTAGGGGCATTAACATCTGTTAATTTAGATTATGCACAACGTGTAATCACTACGCCAACGGTTACTGCTGCTACAGCAAGTGCTTGCCAAGGTTCATCTGCAACCTTAAGTGTTCAGAACCCACAAGCTGGTGTAGTGTATAAATGGTACTTAGGCACAACTTATCAAGCAGGAAAAGACGGAGCAACTTTCACCACAGATCCAACTTTAACTGCTGGAACTTATACGTATTCAGTAACAGCTACGGCTAACGGTTGTGAGACTTTAGGAACCAATGTAGTGGTAACTATTTTAACTCCACCAGTAGCACCGATTCCTTCAACTACCAACCCGGCTACAACTTGTATCGGCTCACCTGCTACTTTAAGTGTACAGGCTGTTGCAGGAGTAACCTATAACTGGTACGATGCGGCTATAGCCGGAAACATGTTGGTAACCAACAACAGTAGCTTTACTACATCTGCATCACTTGCAGCAGGAACATACGATTATTATGTTGAAGCGGTAAGTGGAACTGGTTGTTCAAACTCAACACGTACTAAGGTTTCTATCACGGTTAATCCACCAGCAGTTGCTGCCGATTTAACAGTAACCGGAACAACGTCATTATGTGCTTCTGGTACAGCGGTGCTTACTGCAGCCAGTACAACAGTAACCAGTCCGGTATTTACCTGGTACACTGATGCTGCTTTAACACAGGTTGCTTTTGTTGGCGCAGTATTTAATACGCCAGCCATTACAGCAACTACCAAATATTATGTTACCGTTAGCGGAACAAATAAATGTGCAAACACAGCAGGTAATGCAAAAGAGGTTACTGTAACGGTAAATCCTGTTGCTACCTCAGCTGATATTAACCTAGCTGGAACAAGTACCGTTTGCGGCGGCTCTTCAGTTACTTTAAATGCAACAAGTACAACCGTAACCAACCCGGTATTTACCTGGTACAGTGATGCGGCTTTAACTACAGTAGCATTCACTGGTGCTAACTTCGTTACGCCGGTACTTACTGCAACCACCACTTATTATGTAACGGTTAAAGGAGATAATAAATGTGAGAATACAGCAGCTACTGCAAAATCGATTACCATTACGGTTAATCCTGCAGCTACTGATTCAGACCTCGCCATTAACGGAATTGCATCAATCTGTAAAGGATCTACAGCTGCACTGTCTGCTTCAACAACAACAGTAATCAATCCTGTGTTTACCTGGTACAGTGATGCTACTTTAACTACAGTGGCTCATGTAGGTGCTAGCTTTACTACACCTGCACTTACTGCAACCACTACTTATTATGTAACTGTTAAAGGAGATAATAGATGTGAGAATTTAGCTGCAAACGCTAAAGCTGTTACTGTAACAGTGAAAGAGTTTGCAACAGCTGCAGATATTGCAGTAAGCAACGCTAACATCTGTTCGGGTTCTACTGTAATGTTAATGGCTTCGAGTACCACTGTTACGCAGCCAGTATTTACCTGGTATAGTGATGCATCATTAACAAGTGTGGTATTTACAGGTCCAACTTTCACAGTAACGGGTTTAACTGCCACTACTACTTATTATGTAAGTGTTAAAGGTGATAATAAATGTGAAAACAGTGCTGCAGATGCCAAAGCGGTAACAATAACCGTTAATCCATTGGCTACTACTACCGATATTATTCTTAGCGGAAGCACAGTGGCTTGTGCAGGATCATCGGCAGTATTAACTGCAACATCTCCAACAGTAACCAACCCAGTATTTACCTGGTACAGTGATGCGGCGTTAACCAATGTAAGTTTCATCGGCGCAACATATACTACACCAGCCTTAACCAGCACCACTACTTATTATGTAACTGTAAAAGGTGATAATAAATGTGAGAATGCATCTGGTACAGCAAGGGTAATTACCATAACAGTTAGTCCGGTTTCTACCGCTTCCGATATAACAGCTGCTGATGCATCAATTTGCTCAGGATCTGGTACTACCTTGGACGCAAGTACAACAACCGTTACCAATCCAACATTTACCTGGTACAACGATGCTGCTTTAACTTCAGTAGCTTATGTAGGTACATCATTCGTTACCCCGGTATTAACGGCAACAACTAAATACTATGTTACGGTTAAGGGTGATAACAAATGCGAAAACTCAGGTATCACTGCAAAAGTGGTAACTGTAAATGTTAATCAGAGTGCAACAGCTGCAGATATTACCTTATCAACACCTACATTGGTATGTGGATCGGGTACAGCAGTAATCAATGCAAGCTCAACAACAGTAACCAGTCCGGTATTTACCTGGTACAACGATGCTTCATTAACAAGTGTTGCCTTTACCGGACCAATATTTACCACCCCGGTATTAACCACCACTACTACTTATTATGTAACCGTAAAAGGTGCTAACAAATGTGAAAACACTGCAGCAGATGCGGCAGCGGTAACCATTAAAGTTAACCCGGTAGCAGTTGCAAGTGATATCGTTGTAAATGGATCAACAAATATTTGCGGAGGATCTGCAGCAATACTAACGGCAAGTAGCACAACAGTTACTAACCCGGTATTTACCTGGTATACCAACGCAACCTTAACCGATGTAGCTTTTGTAGGTGCAGTATTTACCACGCCAACATTAACTGCCAACACTACTTATTACGTAACTGTAAAAGGCGATAACAAGTGTGAAAGCAGTGCTGCCACAGCTAAATCTGTTAACATTGTGGTGAACTCAGTAGCTTCGGCAACTGATGTTACTGCAGCAGATGCAACCATTTGTGCAGGATCGTCAGCTAGCTTAGTGGCCAGCACTACAACGGTAACCAATCCAATATTTACTTGGTACAGCGATGCTGCTTTAACAACACCAGTATTTACGGGCGCAACCTTTAACACACCGGCATTAACTGCAACAACTAAATATTACCTAACTGTAAAAGGTGATAACAGATGTGAAAGTTCTGCCGCAAATGCGAAAGTAGTTACCGTTAATGTAAATGACGGAGCAACAGCAGCTGATATTACATTATCAACCCCAGCTAATATATGCGGTTCTGGAACGGCAGTTATCAATGCAAGTTCTGCAACGGTTACCAGCCCTGTATTTACTTGGTACAATGATGCTTCATTAACAAGTTTGGCATTTACCGGACCAATCTTTACCACTCCGGTATTAACCGCAACCACTACTTATTACGTAACCGTTAAAGGTGCCAATAGATGTGAAAACACTGCAGCTAATGTGAAAACAGTAACCGTTACTGTTAATCCAGGTGCGGTTGCATCAGATATCACAGTAAATGGATCAACTTCAGTTTGTGCAAGTACAGCCGCAACATTAGCAGCAACAAGCACAACGGTTACCAACCCAATATTTACCTGGTATAGTGATGCTACTTTAAATACAGTAGTATTTACTGGTCCGGTGTTTACTACACCAGTATTAACTGCAAATGCAACTTATTATGTAACGGTTAAAGGCGATAATAAATGCGAAAACACCGCAGCAACAGCAAGGGCAGTAGCCATTACGGTAAATGCATTACCAAACAACCCAGTGGTATCTGCTCCAAATGGAGGTATATGCGCAGGTGATGGAGCCACATTAACTGTAAGCAACGCACAGGCAGGTGTTACTTACGAATGGTATAATGCAGCAGTTGGTGGAAATTTATTATTCACCGGTACAACATTCAATGCAACGGCTTTAGCTGCAACAACAGATTACTACGTTTTAGCAATCGGAACAGGAGGTTGTAACAACAATGGTGGCCGTGTTAAAGTAACGGTTACTGTTAACGCAAAACCAACTGTACCAACAGTAGCTTCAACATCGGTTAATGTTTGTACCGGAAGCCCAGCTGTATTAACAGTAACAAGTCCTCAAACAGGTGTAACATACAATTGGTATACTGCAGCTGTGGGCGGAACATTGGCTGGAACAGGAGTAAACTTTACCACTCCTGCGGTTAATGCAAACATCACATACTATGTTGAAGGTGCAAACGGAACTTGTATCTCATCATCTAGAACACCGGTAAATGTAATTGCACTGCCAGTACCAGTTGCACCAGCATCGGTAACAGCAGCAAATGGAACACTTTGCGCAGGTAGCTCAACCATATTAACGGTTAATAATCCTTTAGCAGGATTAGTTTACAGATGGTATGCTGCAAGCTCTGGCGGTTCTGTGCTAGCAGAAGGTATAACCTTTACTACACCAAACTTAACCGCTACCACAATCTACTATGTAGAGGCAATAGCTGTGGGTGGTTGTGCTAGTCCAACAAGAACAGGTGTTACGGTTAATGTATTGCCAGTATTAGAAAGACCAGTAGTAGTGGTGCAAAGCACAACACCGAACAGTGTAACCTTTGCTTGGGCTGCGGTTGCAGGTGCTACAGCTTACGAAGTTTCTCAAGATAATGGCTTAACATGGGTAAACCCAACAAGCGGATCAACCGGAACAACTTACTTAGTAGCAGGCTTGAAACCAGATCAAAGTATAACCATTATTGTACGAGCCAGAGGTCAGATTGAGTGCCAAACCAGTGCAAATTCTACTCCGGTAACTGGTAAAGCAGCTAATCCTTTTGGAGATCAGGTTTACATACCAAATGCATTTACACCGAATAACGACGGTAAGAACGATACCTTCTTAATCTATGGTAATACCATATCAAGCGCCAGAATGAGTATTTTCACACAATGGGGTCAATTGATATTCCAATCAGATAACGTAGCAAATGGATGGGATGGAACTTTCAAAGGAGTAAATCAACCGATCGGGGTTTATGTGTACATGGTTGATATTACATTTACCAATGGAACAACATCGTTAAGAAAAGGTACAGTAACGCTGATTAGATAAGAAGAGGATTAATAATAAACAGATAAAATCAAAGACCATGAAAATACTATCGGCTTTAAAAATATATGTTGCAGTGCTTGGATTGCTGCTGTGTACAGCTAAGTCCTTTGCACAAACTGATCCGCATTTTTCACAATATTATGCAAACCCGTTATATCTTAACCCCGCCTTAACCGGGGTAATAGACGGCGATTACCGTGCAACTGTAAACTTTAAACAACAATGGAGTGCCCTTAACAGTTCTTTCTTAACAGGCGGTGCATCTTTTGATATGGCGCCAAAAAAGAACTTCGCGTTTGGTGCAACCATTTTAAACCAAAGGGCAGGGGAGTTAGATTTTAACTACCTGTCTGCCCTGGTATCGGGTTCGTACCGCTTAAGGTTTGGTGCAGAAGGTTTACAGATGGTGAGTTTCGGCTTGCAAGCTGGTATCATTAACCGCAGTTTCGATTTTTCTCAAGCTAGATTTGGAAACCAGTTTAATCCAATTTCAGGTTATGATGGTGGCATGATGAGCGGCGAAACACTTTCATCTCAATCTTCTTTGGTTCCCGATGTAAATGCAGGTATCATGTATTTTGATGGTAACCCCAACAAAAGTGTAAACGTTTTCTTAGGAGCAAGTGCCGCACACTTAACCCGCCCTATGGATCGTTTCTCTGGTTCAAATTCACGTATCCCAGTTCGTTTTACTGCACATGGCGGTGCGCGGATCAAGGCTTCAGAATTATTGGATATTGTACCCAATGCATTGTTTATGTACCAGGGTAACACAAACGAGGTATCGTTAGGTGCTTATGCACAGCTTAACGTTAATCCATCAGCAAACATTTTGTTTGGTGGTAACTACCGTAATAAAGATGCTGCTATTGCCTTTGTTGGCCTACAGTTAAAGAACATGGTTTTCGGGTTAAGTTACGATATTAATACCTCTACTTTCAACCGCGCGTCTAACAGTAACGGTGGTTTAGAGCTTTCGATTTCCTTAATTGGCCGTAACGGTCTTATTGGTCCAAACTTCTTTTGTCCACGTTTATAATTAATCAAATGAAAAAAATATTACTCTTTTTGTTAGTGGCATTTGGCGGTTTTGCAAACGCACAGTATGTGGTGAATTATAAAAAGGTTGCAGATACTTATTTCGAAAATAAGGATTACTACGCAGCATCTACTTTTTATAAAAAAGCCTTAAAAATTACTGGAGACAGTACCCAGGCCATTTTACCTTACGGTATGGAAAGAAAATCAGCGACTGATGATAAAGTGATAGACGATTATGAAGGATCGATTTATAACCTCGCAGAATCTAGTAGGTTGTATAGGGAATTTAATGAGGCTGAAAAATATTATGCCATAGCAATTACCTTTACCAATACACGTTTTAGAAAGGCGCAATATTATTATGCAGAAAGCTTAAGGGCAAATAAAAAATTTAACCTTGCTATCGATGCTTTTCAGCAGTTTATCCAAAAAAATCCTGGTGATGCTTTAGTAAAAGACGCTCAAAAAGAAATCGAATCGTGCAAATTTGCGATCGAAGAAATGCGTTTTCCACGTATGGTGCAAGTTAAAAAAGTACCTGGTAGTGTAAATGGTTTAGGCTCTAATTATGCTCCTGTTAAAATCAACAATGAGTTGTATTTTACTTCATCCCGTCCGGTTGCTGTAGGTAGTAAAAAAGACATGGTTAAAACAGGTACCGGAGAAGTTCAGGTATCAACTAAAACCAATCCATTCCTAAATAATATTTATGCAGCTAAGGGCGAATTAACTTCGGCTGATATTGCGGTGAGAAAAATCGATATCAGTTTCCCTAAAAACATGGAAGTTGCTGCTGCTACTTTTACTCCTGATGGAAATACAGTGTACTTTACAGCCTGGAAGGATAAAGAAAAATATGCTATTTATTCTTCTAAAAAAACAGGTGATAAATGGGCAGATCCACTGCCAGTTGGTTTACAGGTAAACAGTAAAGATTTCAATTCAACTCAACCATTTGTAACCAGTGATGGTAAATTCCTGCTTTTCTCATCTGATAGAAGCGGGGGTTATGGTAAATACGATCTTTGGTATTGTAGCGTTCGCGAAGATGGATCTTTAGGGCTGGCCGTAAACTTTGGTCCAACCATTAATACAGAAGATGATGAACGTGCACCATACTACAACCCACTAACCAAAAAGTTATTGTTCAGTACCGATGGTAGAATAGGTTTTGGTGGTCTCGATTTCTTTGAATCAGAAGGTGATCTTGCAGATTGGACCAAGCCAAAAAATGCAGGTTATCCATTTAACTCATCAAAAGATGATCTTTACTTCACTGCAACAGATGATAAGGGAACAAAAGGATATATCAGTTCTGATCGCGAATCATCATGCTGTTTAGAGGTATTTGAAGTGAAAAAAGAATACTTGTCAATCGCAGGTATTTTAACCGACTGTAAAACTAAATTACCATTAGCGGGGGCAAATGTAACACTTACCAATGCAGAAGGTGCTCAGAAAATTACCACGGGCACTGATGGTGTATATAAGTTTAAAGTAGATTCGAAAAGACCAATCAAATTGCTTTTTGCAAAAGATAACTACTTCGCTGTAACCAAAAACTACGCTTATGAAGAATTGGCAAAAGCAGATACCTTAATTTATAAAGATTACTGTTTAAGTCCTTTTAGGATAGGTATCCCAATGGCATTGGATAATGTTTATTACGAATTTAACAGTGCCGAATTAACTGAGCCTTCTAAAAAAGTGTTAGACTTCCTGATTCCGATTATGGAAGATAATCCAGAAATGGAAATCGAGTTGGGTTCTCATACCGATAATATTGGAACTGATGAGTACAACTTAGATCTGTCGAACAGAAGAGCAAAATCTTGTACAGACTATTTGGAGAGTAAAGGAATTGCCGCTGCTAGAATGACTTCTAAAGGTTATGGAGAATCAATGCCGATTGCACCAAACGAAATCGTAGTGAAACGCAAGAAAAAAGATAATCCCGAAGGAAGAGCAAAAAACAGAAGAACAGAATTTAAAGTAACCAAAAAATAAAATACAATTAACATCCCGGTAAGCCATCTTCCTAAAAAGAAGATGGCTTTTTAGTTTATATTAAACTGGTCGGGGATTTGTAGTCCAGACCTATATGCACCTGAATTTTTAATGCACTATTAAAGATTGTGCGTATAGAACTGTAACTGTAAACTGTCAATTGATAATTTTTTAAATTAATCTTTGTAATTTTCGCCACCATTTAAATTCGATGAAGCTTAATATCCAACCAACCGTAATTTTTAGAACACCTAAATTTTCATATCAAGCTGAACTGGTAGATTGCTGGGAGGAATTAAAAGCGGCAATAGCAATATCTTCTGCAACATTTTACGAAACCATAAAAGAAGTAAAGGCAAACGAATTAAAAGATCTTCCACCTAAAGTTTATTTTACCATCTGGAAATATTTTAACCGTGCGAAATTCCGGTCGACCCCTTATGGTACTTTTGCTGGTTTTAGTTTGTTAAGTGATGCCATTAAATCATCAGAAAGCAAAATAGTAGTTGAAGAAACCCAAAAGGTACGCGAACTGGTTGATTGGCCTTACAAGAATAATATTGAATTGCCATTGGCAGAAGTGCTGCGAAAGAACTGCCTTATATTTAGTAACAGTAGTTATTATTTAACGCTCAACAGTATCCGGTATATAGCTTGTAGCGATGGTGTTTTTGAACTGGTTGAGTTAGATCAAGATGACTTTGTAAAGCAAATATTGGCTGCTTGCTTAACGCCGATTCGACTTAATGATCTGGCAAAACAATTAAAATTAGATGATGCTGAAACCGAAAACCTGTTTGGTTTGCTGCAGGATATGCACGATTTACAGCTTGTTTTTACCAACTATGATCCCAATATTATAGGAGATGATTATTTTGAACGTTTAGGGTTCACTGCTACGGCTGAGTTGCCAAAATATCTTATCGCGCAACGCACAGTTTTATCGGGTGGTATTAGTGAACGTTTGCTTCAGGCTATTCCAGGTTTGATCAATATGCTCCATGGTGTGATGCCCGCAAAAGATCGTGATGCCCTTAGCCAGTTTCAGATCAGGTTTAAAAAGAAATTCGAAGATCAGGAAGTACCACTATTGTTGGCACTAGATCCGGAGATGGGTGTAGGCTACGATGAGCTGGAGCAAGCTGGTCAAAATAGCGAATTTATCACCCGCTTTAATACTAAGCCACCGAAAAAAGCGGAGGCAGAAAATATTAAAACGGCATTAAAAACCTTCCTAACGGAACAAAACTTCGAAAAAGGTAAAACTGTTTATCTGAACAAACTTACCTTGACACCGAATCAGAAATTAGCAGCTTTACCCAATTCATTTAGCATGGTAATGTCTGTTCATGACGATTTGATTTTTATCGAACAGATAGGTGGAGCAACATCAAATGCATTAAGCGGAAGATTTACAATGGCAGCCGATGATGTAACACAGTATACTAAAGACATTGCGTGCGCAGAACAACAAGCAAACCCCGAGGTTCTATTTTTTGATGTGGCCTATATGGTAGAGGCCAATGTAGATAATGTGAACAGGCGAAAACTGATTTATGGGCATCAATTATCAATCTTAAATTTTGACACCTCAGCATCGCCGCTTGCCTTAAATGATATACAGATTTCAATTCGGGGCACAGAGATTATTCTTCGCTCTAAGCTTTTAAATAAACGGCTCGTACCGAGAATGGCTTCTGCGTACAACTACATCCGGTCAGATCTTTCTGTATTTAGGTTACTGTGCGATTTGCAACATCAGGGCTTACAAACAAATCTTTCCTTTGCGCTTGATACTATTTTCCCTGATCTGGATTATTATCCAAGGTTACAATATCAAAATATAGTTTTAAGCAGTAATAAATGGAGGGTTAAAAAAGAAGCCCTTTTAGGTGCCGATCAAAAGTCGATATCCGTCTCCAACTGTAGGTCATACCTGAGCAATTTAGGTGTTAGCGAATATTTTAAAGCAGGTATATCCGATCAAACATTATGCTTTGCACTACAAAACGACGATGATATAAATGCTTTTCTGCAATACCTGCAAAAACATGGAAGTACTTACATAGAAGAAATGTTACTGCCTGAAAACAGTATCGTGGTTGATGAAGCAACTAAACCCTATTTAGCTCAGTTTGTTTTAAGTATAGGTCATGGCGAACAAATTTATCGCGGTTTGGCTAAAACATCGGTAGATGCTGAAGTAACGCGGTTTTTCCTGCCGGGTAAAGAATGGTTGTATTTCGAAATTTATTGCCACCAGCAACGGGGTGATCAGATTTTGACAGAAGTTATTGCACCTTTCATATCCACTCATACTGATCAGGTTAAATCGTGGTTTTTTATCCGCTACAATGAAAATGGAAACCACATCAGGTTTAGGGTTCAACTAAACAATCTAAGGGATGGGCAGCTGTTAACATCAAAACTCATGGATAATCTCGAATTGTTTTTAAATTCGGGCTTGGTGTCTGATGTGCAGATTAAAACCTATAAGCGTGAGTTAGAGCGTTATGGCAGCAACATGATCGAAGATGTTGAGCAGCATTTTGCTGTAGATAGTGAATTTGTATTATCGCTTTTAGAAACTCAGACTGATGATTTCAACAAATATAAATTGTGTAGCCTTTTGATTTCTGAGATAATCGGATCTAACATTATAGATAAGCTGGCCATCAATAAGATCGTAAGAATAATGTCTGATACCTTTAATGAGGAACATCGATTAGATGCTGCCGATTTTAAACAATTAAACAGTCATTATCAAGAGTTTCGTAAAACAGAGTGGATGGCATTAACAACAGCGCAGGAGCAGGGGTTCGATAAGTTTTCGGATTCGTTTATCGAAATTCTTAAACAATGTGCTCCAGAAAACGCACTAAAGCTATTAACCGATTTAATGCATATGCATGTAAACAGACTTTTCAGCAAAGATCAGCGGACACATGAAATGGTTATGTATTATTTTCTGCTAAAAGATATCCAGCGTCAAAATGCAATGAAAGTTTAACGGTTTAACCTGGCCAGGGGATTAACAACAGTTACATTTATCTCAGTAATATATCGGTTAAGCGGGTCTTTGTAATACCTGAATACATAATTATTGCCATAAAAATTGCTCAGGCGCTTGCTAATATTGTCAATCCCTACATGATGGCTTTCTGTCTGTTTGCCCTTGTTATCATTAATCATGTTTATGGTACTGATATTAAGGTTGTCGTTCTGGTAAGCAATTTTAATAAGGGCCTGTTGAGTAGAGTGTGAAACATTTCCATGCTTAAATATGTTTTCAACCAAAGTTAATAAGATAAGTGGTGGAAATCTTAATCCGAACATATCGCCCGTTACTTCAAGTTCCAGATTAATTGTATTAGCCGTTCGGAGTTTATGTAGATTGATCAGGTGTTCAATTTGCTCAATTTCTTCACTTAGTGGAACCATTTCTGATGCTTCAGGACGTTTTAGGGCATAACGCATCATTTCGGCCAGATTCATAATTGCATCTGCTGCCATAGGTGCCTTTTTGCGGGCGTCGTTATAAATAAAGTTTAAAGTATTAAATAGAAAGTGTGGATTAATCTGGCTCCGCAGATAATTATTCTGCGATTGGACTAAATCATTCTCTAAAGCTTGTTTCTCTATTTGGGTAACCAGGTTTTGCCGTTCTAATGCTTCTACTTTCTTCTGATCCTGAAATGATTTGATAATATAAACATAACCGGTAGCCAATACTATGTACGAAATTGCCCGGTACAGACAAGATAATATGAATCTGACACTAATAAAATTCCACGATTCGTGGGGTATTAAGCCGATGTTGCCAAATATTAATACAAGAATATAACTTAAAGTAATATACGCCAGAAGCATTATAATAATTAGAAGCGAAATCTTGACAAATTTGAGATAGTCATTTTTCTCGCTTGCAATTTTCTGTAGTAAAAATGCTTGAGAATAGAAGATACTTACATTGGCGATATACACCAGTAAGTAGATTCCTAGAGGCTGAAATTTTGTCGAAAAACCTAGACTTAAGATCTCATAAATAATATAAAAGCCCCAAATGATGAAGTGTAATCTGTACTTATTAAAGAATGCTTTGATGTTTAAAAGAGTCATTTTTTATTCTTAAATCTATTAAAATAGGGTTTTTATCACCTAAAAGCTAGGGTTTGTGTAAAAAAGTAGTGCTGTCTGTTTTTCTGTTGCACCTTTACTGAAATTAATAACAATAATAATTAACAACAATAAAAGACATACACCATGAAAGTTCAACACACAACAACTACTGCTAAACTTGCTAAAAAAACTGTTTTTGTATATAAAAACATTAAAGGTCAGAATAATTTTTCTACTAATCCAACAGACATGGGGCAATCAGTAGTAACTACTAGCTGGATTAATGCGATCTAATTAACAATAATTTATACCTTTAACTTAATATTTTATGAAAACCATTAAACTCACCAAAAAAACTGTTTTCATTTATAAAAATATAGCAGCAAGAAATAATTTTTCTACTAACCCAACTGATATGGGCCAATCAGTAGTAACTACCAGTTGGTTAGTTGTAATTTAATGTGCTATTGATTTCGATTCGATTTTAACAAACTGCTCTGTACATAGGCGAAGAAAGCTTCTTTATAACCTTCGCCAATTTGGATCATCTCGTTATTTACCAAACGGATTATATTTCCATCTACCTTTTTAATTGCCGCTTTAGCAACAATGTTCGATTTATTAACCCGTATAAATGGGTGGTTTTCTAAGGCTTTTTCAATTTCCTTAAGTGTAAGGTAGGTAGTGTGGGTTTCAGATTTAGTAATGATCTGTATATAATTCTGTAGCGCTTTGATATAAAGTATTTCATCAATGGCAATGTTAGAAAAAGCATATTTATGGTCACCTTTAATATAAAGCGCAGCCACCTGATCAGTTTCTTTCGTACTAACCTTGGTGTTATTTGCTTCCTTTTTTAAAATCCTATCAATACCTAGTGCAAATTTTGCAAAGGAAATAGGTTTTAATAAGTACTGATCTGATTGTACATCAAATGCCTGCAGGGCATAATCAGGATGAGCAGTAGTGAAAATCAAATATTTTGCTTTTTCTCTGATATTTTTAGCCAGTTCCAATCCATTGATTCCTGGCATATCAATATCCATAAACAATAAATCAATTTCGTCCTCAATACTGATTTCAGTAAGTGCTTGGACAGGGCTGGTAAAAGTTTTAAAAACTGTTAAACCAGGCATTTCTGCAATGTGGTCAGTTAACACTTCAATTGCATGTTGCTCGTCGTCTATAACAACGCATTTTAGATTCATGAGTATAAATATGTTTGTTTTATTTGATTTGAATGCAAGTTAAATAAAAATGAATTGAATTAACAAATGCACCAAAAAAACTTATTCCAGGTTTCGTCTAAAAAAATCATAGGTTTCGTGTAATATTCTGGGTGGTTGATGTAAAAAAATTATCCGGACCCCTTCTTTTTATAATCTTTATACTGTTTGCCAAAAACAAAATAATTAGCAGTGAAGACTACTAATTTTGAAAAACATCTGCCTGCCCAATCTTGTGTAGCCTGTAGATAATAAAATTAAAAACAGGCCATACAATACTGGGTAAAAGATTTATTAAAAACCAAAAAACAAAAAATACCGAAAGCAAAGAAATATTCCCCTACATCTACCAAGCCTCCACATGAAACACAACGAATACGAGTATTTACTTAATAAAATCTACTACAAGGGGATTCTAAAAAATCAGGGAATCAACGCAGACATGTACCAGAGAATGCAAAACGAATATAGCAATCTTGATGGGCAAAACCTTGTTAAGGGCCAATTGGATGGCGAATACGCATTCAGAAAATCTTTTCTGGTTGTACGTAACTACGTTCAGCAGGCGATAAAAGATGGTATGAAAAGTTTTCAGTTTACCATGCGGGCAACTGATATCAATAAATTGACTTATATGATTGATATGTTAAACAGAAATTTTTTTGATAAACAAAGTTTAGATCAAATTATTATCACTGCAAATTCGGTATTTAACCAGTACAATTTAAAAAACTAACTACCCATAATAGATAACATCATGGAATTGAAAGACGAAATCGGGCAGTTTGCCGTAAGAATTAAGAAAATGCTTCCACAAGTTCAATCTGAGGATTTAACGAGGAATGCGTTAGTTATGCCTTTTATCCAAATCTTAGGATTTGATCCTTCAGAGGTTCAATCTGAAGCTGTTCTAGACTTCGGTGTTAAAAAAAGTAAAAAAGTTGATTATACCATTATGAAAGATGGCGAACCAACAATTTTGGTGGAATGTAAACACCATGCTGAAAATTTAGATATCCATGATTCACGCTTATCTAAGTATTTCCGTAAAACAAAAGCTAAATATGGTTTATTAACCAATGGTTTGGTATACCGCTTTTATACAGAGAAAATGGTGAGATCAAAGAAAAATCAAGAGCCAGTGTTCGAATTTAAAATAACCGATACTAAAGCGGCTACGATTGCTAAAATGATCGAAGACCATAAAGATTACTTTAATGTAGATCAAAAGCATGCGCCAATAGCAGACTAAACAATATTATTTTTAATCTAAGAGTTCCCGAAAATTCTTACCTAAAAGTCCCGATCTAATCGAGACTTTTTTTGTGGGCTTAGCCTAAAAACAAAAAGGCGAAATCGATCAGATTTCGCCCTTAAAACTATAACAGGATTTCCTGATTAAATTAATTCTACACTTCTGCTTACAAAAGCTGTTAATTCTGCACCAGTTAACATGCCCTGTGCTAAAAGTGCTAAATCTACCGCTTGTTTAGCCAGGTTGCGCTGCTCTTCTCCTTCAGCTTTTAGAATTTTACTTACCAATTTATGGTTTCCATTAATGGCAACCTTATAGTTATCTGGCATTTGGCCATAAAAGCCCATTCCGCCACCCATTGCAGCCATGTCTTTCATTCTGCGCATAAATTCATCCATGGTAATGGTAACTGGTAATTCTTCAGGGTGTAAAGCCACAATTTCTACATGCATACCTGGTTTGGTAATGGCTTTTTCAAAAATAGCAGTTACTTCTTTTACCTGATCTTCGGTTAAAACATGCTCGTTCTGCTCATCTTTCTCAATCAATTTATCAGCAACACTCGAGTCAACACGTTTGATTGATGTTTTCTCTAGTTTTTGCTCCAATTGGTTAATAAAGTGATTGTCGATTGGCGAATCCAATACTAAAACATCGTAATCTTTTTTATTGGCCGATTGGATAAATGCATCTTGTTTAGCAGCATCATTGGTATATAAATAAACCACCGTGCCGTTTTTATCGGTTTGTAATGCTGTTACCTTCTCCTTATACTCAGGAAGTGTGAAAAGCTCATTTTTAGTGTTTCCAACTAAAGCAAAATCTTTGGCTTTATCATAAAACTTCTCTTCACTGATCATCCCGTATTTTACAAAAAGACCAATATCTTTCCATTTATCTTCGTAAGCTTTACGGTCTTTAGCAAATAACTCACCTAATTTATCAGCAACCTTTTTGGTAATGTAGTTGTTAATCTTTTTAACATTGCTGTCGGCCTGTAAGAAACTACGCGATACATTTAACGGAATATCTGGTGAGTCGATTACACCGTGCAATAACATCAAAAACTCAGGAACAATATCTTTAACCTCATCGGTAATAAATACCTGGCGAGAGTACAATTTAATTTTGTTGCGCTGCATTTCAAAATCGTTTTTCAATTTAGGGAAATACAATACGCCTGTTAAATTAAAAGGATAATCAACATTTAAGTGGATCCAGAATAATGGTTCTTCACTAAATGGATATAATTCGCGGTAAAAGTTTAAATAATCCTCGTCTGACAAATCTGCAGGAGCTTTTGTCCAGATCGGGTTGGTGGTGTTGATAATGTTATCAACCTCAACATCATTATACTTCGCTTTACCTTCTTCATCTACGCCATCTTCAACCGATTCTGTTTTAGTACCAAACTTAATTGGAACAGGTAAAAATTTAGCATATTTATCAAGAATTTCCTGCAGTTTACTTTCTTCTAAAAACTCTTCCGAATCTTTGTTTACATGGAGGATAATATCAGTACCACGTGTAGTTTTAGTACCTTCTGTAATTTCAAATTCTGTACTGCCATCGCAAACCCAACGTGCAGGTTCAGCGCCATCTTGATATGATAAAGTTTGAATCTCAACTAAATCTGCAACCATAAAGGCCGAGTAGAAACCTAAACCGAATTTACCGATGATTTCATTGGCATCTTTAGCATCTTTAAATTTCTCTACAAACTCACTTGCGCCAGAAAAGGCAACCTGATTAATGTATTTTTTAATCTCTTCGGCAGTCATCCCCAAACCATTATCGCTAATGGTAATGGTTTTTGCATCCTTATCAACCGCAACTTGAACCAATGGTTGACCAACTTCGCCATTAAACTGACCTAATGAACCTAGTCTTTTAATTTTCTGGACTGCATCTACTGCGTTAGAAACCAACTCACGAAGAAAAATTTCGTTATCAGAGTATAAAAACTTCTTAATTATCGGGAAAATATTCTCGGTATGTATGGAGATATTTCCTTTTTCTTGTATGCTCATATGTAAATAAATTGTTTAATCTATATGCTGCATAACAAGGGTTGTTCCAAAAGAATTTGTTTGCCAAAATGACAGCCGCGCGAGTCGTCATTGCGAAGCCAATTTCTGATTCTATAGGTTGTGTCTCACGGGCAACTAGTTGTTACTATTAGTACATAGTTTAAATAATGATTTGGAAAGCAAAGCCAGTATTTCAATCAGTGTTAGTCCCGCTGTACCTTCTGCCGATTGAAGGATCGGGCATTCGTGCCATCGGGTTTAGATTAGGTAGTGCTGTGCCATTAGGAGGGGGTTCCACTCATAACGCCTATTCCATAGGCCGGATCCATGGTCTGTGTCTCACAGACCACTAGTTGTTTATATTATTACGCAATTTAGATAATGATTTGGAAAGCAAAACCAGTATTTCAATCAGTGTTAGTCCCGCTGTACCTTCTGCCGATTGAAGGATCGGGCATTCGTGCCATCGGGTTTAGATTAGGTAGTGCTGTGTGATTAGGAGGGGTTTCCACTTATAACGCCTATTGCATAGCTGGTACTTCCACTAAGTTGCTAAATTAAGTACAGTCGTTGTCAGTCTGAGCGGAGTCGAAGACCTTTTTTCCTAATGTGGCCGATTTCGATTCCATGGTCTTTAGTTCACAGACTGATAGCTTTTACTTGGAAAGCAATACTTTTATTTACTAGTGCATTACGATTCCCAATCAAGTTGGGAATGACGATCAACCGAAATCAAAATCTCATAGGAAATTTACACCTCTTCTCCGTAAGCCAGTTCAATATCAATAAACTGAATAATCAGCGCGCAAATATTACCTTCAATGTCAAAACCATAATAAACAGGGTAGGTGCCATCACCAAAGCCACTTTGAAAAAATGGGATATGATATTCAGTTCCGGGTATTGTCCAGTTGATCCAATCGCCACCTTCACGTTGGTAATCGGGGGTTTCAGCATAATTACTTGCGAAAAGTGCAGCGAAGTAATCATCATACAGATTTTTACCAGGATTTTCCTTATTAAACCTGTCTTGAAATGCACAGAAATGGTTTAACGTTTCTTTATCCAGTATACAAGCTAAGCCTGCATCTACATTAAAACCAAAAAAATCTCCTTCGTTAAAATCAACAAGGTCTTCTGTGCCTATTAGTGCCTCTTCAAAGCGTATCGCATCATAAGCTGTAAATTGCACTTTAACGGCAGCATATCTGGCACAATCTTCACCGTCGGGAACAACTACGGCTGCAGTTACCGGAAATTCGCCTCTAGGGACTTTGATTAAATAAGGTTCAGCATTTTTTTGGACATATACAAGCGGGTCTCTGACCAGAATTTCTCCTGTTGGAATAGAAACACTTCCCAGTTCCAGGTGATCTACTTTTTTACCAGCTACCGAGGTTTCCTCAAAATAATCATTCAAGTTATTGGGGCAGGCTAATAAAGCACGTTTCTCGTTCCAGGTTTTTAACCATTCATTGCTTGGTATCATGGTAATTAAATTTGTTCGATAGGAAGATAAATTTTATTTCTTTAAATAAAAAAGCCAAGAAGATTTTTAAATCCTCTTGGCTAAATATTTTAATGCTAGATTAACTTAATTTAAAAGAAAACTTGGCTTATCTTCTTCCAGTGAAAGAATTTTAGTGATCTTCTTAAGCAGTACATCCATTTGGAATGGTTTTGATAAGAAATCGTCCTGACCGTAGTTTAAGGTGGTAAAATCTTTTGGATCGTATAAACCAGAAATCAGTAAAATTGGAATTTTAGAGGTGCTTTCAATTGATTTTAACTGCTCGCACAACACACGCCCATCGATATGGCCAAGAGAAATATCCAATAAGATTAAATCAGGACTAAATTTTTCGATTCTGTTAAAAATTTCTTCACCATCATTTAGTGCCGAAACTTTAAATCCTCCGATTTCCAGTATTAATTGTATGGTTTCTAAAACCTCAATATCATCGTCTACTACCAGTATTCTCTTCATATGTGTTAGCATTTATATGCCGTTAAAAATATAACAAAAGTTTATGTTGTTATGTTTACAATCTTAAGGATATTTTAACAATAAATTTATAGTAGCTAAAAATTAGCCATCGATTTTAACTCGCTTGTTGTACGATGCCTTCTTTATTTAAGATAAAATTAAATAACTCTTCGATGGGTTTCTGTAGTATTTTCCCAGGCTCAATGCCGTTTTCTAATAATACAGAAATTAATGTTTCCTGATAATAATAAGCTATAGAGCCTACAAAATGGCATGGAACATTTTTATGTTTTGGATAATCTTTAACATTCGTATCTACAAATTCCTGAAAGCCAGTTCTTAAAATATCCTGAATAAATGGATGGTCTTGGTGGCTGGCCATGAAACGGCTAAAGCCTGCTAAATAGATATTAGGGAAAGGTTTTTGATATACGTTGGTAATAATTTGTTCTTTTTCTGCCGGGAAAGATTTTTTAAATTCTGTCGCTAAGTTGGATGGCATTTTATTGTACATATAGCTTAAAAGCACTTTTTTCCCAAAGAAAGTACCAGAACCTTCATCGCCAAGTACATAGCCTAAGCCATGGTGGCCATCGTGGATCTTCTTTCCATCGAAATAACAGATATTCGATCCGGTGCCTAAAATGCAGTTTAAGCCTTCGGCATTTCCGCAGGTAGCATATACTGAGCCCAGAAGATCATGATCTACTGAAATAAAAGCATTATCAAAAACGGCCGACAAGCCATTCGAGACTACTTCATGTTTGTCTGGTGAGGAACAACCGGCTCCAAAAAAGTAGATTTCTTTTACCTCGCTAGCGTATTGTAATAAGGGTTCATTTTTAGAAATCAGTTTGGTAATTTCTTGCTCACTTAAGAAATAAGGGTTTATTCCAGGAGTGCTAAATTTAATGGTTTCGCCATTATGATAGCCCATCCAATCGGTTTTTGATGAGCCACTATCTGCAACAAGTATCATGGGACTAAATATAAAAATTAATTAGATAAATTTATATTTCCACTGATTTCTTTCAGTGTTGTTTCGGCAATTTTGGCCTGATATTGCATTTCGATGAAACGGTTCTTTGCATCAATTGCATTTCGTTGTGCTTCTCTTAACTCTAAAGGGGCTATGCTGCCCAAACGGTATTTTGCTAAAGTAATATCTAGGTTTTCTTTTGCAATATCTACATTTCGTTGCTCTAATTTAATCAGATCAAGATAGGTGCTGTAATTTTGATAAGCGGTAAGCAACTGTGCGTTTACATCAAGTTTGGTTTTGTTTAAGGTTAAGGCCGAATTATCGATCTCGATCTTTGCATTGCGTTCTTGCTGGCGCTGTAAAAAGCCGTTAAACAAGTTAAGGCTTGCCGTAACGCCATAAGTGAATCCGTTTGCAGCAAACTTTTGGTTAAAGCCCGTGGGGCTGGTACTATTTGCCCTGCTGTATCCGGAGTTTAAACTGATAGATGGATATCTTGCCCCGCGTACTGATTTTAAGGTCAAGGAAGCTATCCGCTGATTGATGAAGGCATTTTGTACATTCGGGTTCTGCTGCTCGGCCATTTCGGCCATTTTGCTAAAGAGGATACCTTTATCTACATCAATGTTATTTACAACTGAAAAGGAGGTGCCAATATCTCTCACCATTAATTGATTCAAACGAACTTTGGCTACCTGTAAGGCATTTTTAGTCTGTAGGTAATTTGAAGTATCGGTATTATAATCAACCTGTGCGGTTAATACATCCAATTTAGAACCACGGCCAAGCTGCAGTTTTGTTTTGGCAATATTGGTGCGTAATACCGAAACATCCATAGCACTATCAGCTGCTATGACCAATTGCTGCTGTCTTACAATATCATAATACGCTGTTATTACATCCGCTACAGTTGTTAAAATGGTTAAGCGTGCGTTTAATTCACCCTGTTTTTGCAGTTCTTTTAAGCGGTCGTAATTGGCGAACATGCTAAAACCATCAAAAATGGTCCAGTTTAAATCGGCTCCATAACTGTTATTGGTACTTTTTGCTCCTGTAATTACCCGGTCAGGACCAGTTGCAGGGGTTTGCCGGGTGTTTTGGATACTTCCTCCATTGGTATAACTTCCGGTTAAATTGGGTAACATACCAGCATTGCCGATATTGGCATTGTTCTTTGCCATATCGATCTGGTTTTTACTGATTTTAATATCGTAATTATTCTGTAAAGCAATGGTAATGGCTTCCTGCAAGCTCAGCTGTTCTTGTGCAAAGCCCGAAAGGGATAAGCTTAGCAGTAGGATAAATATTTTTAATTTCTTGCTCATCTTATTCTTCTATATGTAAAGCTTCCTGTTCAAAACGATGGGCTTCTTTCAACTCTTTATTCGGTTTGTATGGTTTAGCCCAGTAAGAGTAAATGGCCGGGATTACAAATAAGGTTAAAACCAAAGAGAATAAGGTACCACCAACAATTACAGTCCCCATACTCATTCTACTCTTTGCTGCCGCACCTAAAGCCAATGCAATAGGTAGTGCACCGATAGCAATGGCCAAACTGGTCATTAAAATTGGACGCAAACGCGAAACAGCAGCCTCACGTATGGCTTCGGGAATAGGCATACCTTTTTCTTTTAACTGGTTGGCAAACTCAACAATTAAAATACCATTTTTAGTTACCAGACCAATAAGCATTATCGTACCGATCTGGCTGAAGATATTCCAGCTTTGACCACATAACCATAGCGATAAAAATGCGCCGGCAACAGCCATAGGTACGGTTAAAATGATAATAATCGGATCTTTGAAGCTCTCAAACTGCGCCGAAAGAATTAAATAAACGAGTAAGAGGGCCAAACCGAATGCAAAGAAGGTATTTGAAGAACTTTCTTTAAAATCCCGCGATTCTCCACTTAAATCAGTAGAGAAAGTTTCATCCAATACTTTTTTAGAAATGGCATCCATGGCATCAATACCTTCACCAATACTTTTTCCAGGTGCTAACCCTGCCGAAACAGTTGCTGCGATAAAACGGTTGTTTCTGTACAGCTGTGGCGGACTACTTTCTTCTTTAGCGGTAACCACATTGTCGAGTTGAACCAGTTCGCCTTTATCATTACGTACGTAAACCGAGCTTAAATCTAATGGATCTTTCCGATCTCCACGATCGAACTGACCAATTACCTGGTATTGTTTTCCATTCATGAAGAAATATGAAAACCTTTGACCACTTAAACCTAAATTTAAGGTTTGGGCAATAGCGGATATGGAAACGCCTAAATTTTTGGCTTTATCCCTGTCGATGGTTAAATTAATTTCAGGCTTGTTAAATTTTAGGTTCACATCCGAAACGGTGAATGTTGGATCTTTCGATACCGCTTCCATAAACAAAGGAATTTTCTCCCTTAATTTTTCGAAATTTTGTGCCTGGATGATATAACTGATCGGTAACCCCCCACGGCGGCCAACTGAGATCGTTGGTTGTTGATTTACAATAGTTTTGCCCTCGGTATATTTTTTTGTGATGCGGGTAAGCATATCGGCAATGTCTTTTTGCGAACGCTCCCGATCTTCAGGATCGGTTAAACCCATTCTTACAAAACCAGAGTTTACCGAGCCTGAGCCACCAAAACCTGGCGAGGTAATGGTAATGTTCACATTTTTTTCGGGAACAGAATCGAGAACCAGTTGGTTCAATTTCATAATAAACTGATCGGTATAGGTAAAAGATGCACCCTCTGGAGTAGTCGCATTAATGTTTATCGCACTTCTATCGTCATAAGGAGCGGTTTCTTTTGGTAAAATTTTCCAGAATAAGAAAATTAAGCCCATACAAACCAAAATGATCGGAACGGATAGCCATCTTTTATCCAAAAATTTATTCAGGTTCGATTCGTAGGCATCATTTAATTTTACAAAATAGGGTTCGGTCCAATTGTAAAACCTGGATGGTTTATGTCCACCTTTTTTCATCAGGTAGGCATTTAACATCGGTGTTAAAGTAAGCGATACAAAGGCCGAAACCAGTACTGCTGCGCCAATTACCACCCCGAACTCTCTAAACAAGCGCCCAACAAACCCCTGCAAGAAAATTACAGGTAAGAATACCGCTGCAAGGGTAATGGAGATTGAAATTACAGCAAAAAAGATTTCGTTCGATCCTTTAATGGCTGCCTCGAAAGGCGACATCCCTTCTTCAACCTTTTTAAAAATATTTTCGGTAACCACAATACCATCATCTACCACCAATCCTGTAGCGAGTACAATGGCCAGCAAACTCAATACGTTGATTGAGAACCCAAAGGCGTACATGATAAAGAAAGTGAAAATCAACGATACCGGAATATCGATCAATGGTCTGAAGGCAATAGCCCAATCTCTAAAGAAAAGGTAAATGATCAAGATTACCAGTACCAATGATAACCCAATGGTCTCGGCAACTTCAGTTACCGATCGTTTGATAAATAATGTATTATCTAATGCAACTTTAAGCTTAATGTCTTGAGGGATATCGGCTTTTAGCTTATCAAAACGCTTGTAAAACTCTTTACTGATATCGAGGTAATTGGCTCCTGGCTGAGGGATAATGGCAATGGCCACCATCGGTCTGCCCGATTCGCGGAGAATTGTTTCTTCGTTTTCTGGGCCTAAAACTGCATAACCTACATCTTTTAATTTGATTACCTGGTTGCTATCTGTTTTCAGGATCAAGTTATTAAACTCGCTTTCATTGGTCAGTTTTCCTAAGGTTTTAACCGTTAGTTCAGTAGTAGCTCCGGTAATTTTTCCCGATGGAAGTTCTACATTTTCATTATCCAAAGCGGTAACAATATCTTGTGAAGTTAAGCCGTAAGCACTTAGTTTATTTGGGTCCATCCAAATACGCATGGCATATTTCCTTTGCCCCTGGATTTGTACGCTACTTACACCCGGAATGGTTTGGATACGGTCGGCAATTACGTTTTCAGCGAAATCACTTAACTCCAGTGTATTGCGTTTATCGCTCTGGATGGTCATCGATAAAATCGGGTCAGAGTTTGCATCGGCCTTACTTACTACCGGTAAACCATCAATATCTTTTGGTAAGGTACGGGCAGCCTGCGATACTTTGTCACGCACATCATTCGCAGCTTCTTCTATATTTTTATCGAGGTTAAACTCTATGGTGATATTGCTTGTTCCCTGGTTGCTTGATGAAGAAATATTCCTGATACCATCGATTGAATTGATCGATTTTTCTAAAGGTTCGGTAATTTGCGATTCGATAATATCTGAGTTGGCACCAGGATAGGAAGTCCTTACCGAAACCACTGTTGGGTCGATAGATGGATACTCGCGGACACCCAAAAAGGTATAGCCGATTATCCCGAAAAGGACAATCAATAAGTTCATCACAATGGCCAAAACCGGCCTTTTTATACTCGTGGTTGAGATGCTCATTGCTTAATTGTTTTTATTTTTTTTAGATTCATCCCAAACCTTAGAGGCTTCTATTTTAAATTTTTTTGGTAGATATGTCTTAATTTCTGATAATTTTTGTTGGACGCGAGAACTAATTTCATTTTCACTTATCTCGGGATAGAATTTAAGTCTAATGATTCCAATGCCATTTTTACTGAATGTTAAAGCCTGATGAACACCTTTGATTTGAAGTGTTTGTTTTACTAAAGGGTTAATAATATTTGTTTTCATGGTAGTTGAATCTATACTACTTGAATCGGCATTATTTAAAGAAATTTTTAACTCGACAACCTTAGGGTTTTCTACTATTTTCGAAATAATTACATCTGCATCTTTAGGCAAGTTAATTGTAACCATTTGAATCCTATTTTGTAAATTAAGTGTGGCTTCATCTATGTTAATATTAGGCTTAAATTCAACTTTAATTAATCCATAACTCTTTTTACTTAATGATGAAATTTTACTAACAAGCTCAATTTTTAATATTTCTTTTTCTAGTGGAGCAATTACTTTCGATTTCATCAAAACAGAATCTGTAGTTTTTGAATTAATTGTTATTTCTACAGCGTATTGCGCTTGAGTTTTTTGCTTACAGCTAAAACCTATAATTATTATTAATAAGCCTGTTATTATGGGGCTTGGTTTTGATAGTTTTACTTTTAAAACTGTCATAATTATTGTTTAACCAAATGAACTTTTACAGGAGCATCTTTTTTTAGTGCCATCGATCCGGTGGTTAACACCGTATCGCCAACTTTTAATCCCGAGGTAATTACAATATTTTCATCAGTACGTGTACCTGCCTCTACTTTAACCTCTTGTGCTTTTCCATCTTTTTGGATATAAACAATCTTACCTTTTAAAACAGGAACAACTGCTTCGTTAGGGATAAGAATAGCATTTTGAAGGGTGTTTAAAGCCAGTTTAATTTTGGCGAAGGAGCCGGGTAATAAAAGATTATCTGCATTTGGGGCCAAAGCCCTGATCTGTAATGTTCTTGTTGCAGCATTAATCCCAGGTTCAATGGCGTAAACCTTTCCTTTATTCTCTTTAGAAGAACCATCAGTGGTAAAGGTAATTTCCGAATTCAGTTTAATCTGCCCAGCATATTTTTCAGGAACAGAAAATGTAATTTTAACCGGGTTGGTGCTCACCAAATTGGCAATTACGGTGGCCGGTGTTAAGTATGTTCCGGCAGAAATACTACGTAAACCCACTCTGCCTTTAAAAGGTGCGCGGATAGTCGTTTTAGCCAGTTGTGCCCTGATTAATTGTGCCTGCGCCTGTAACGATTTTAAATCGGCTAACGCTGTATCATATTCTTCCTGACTGATTGCGCCTTTGGCCAAAAGCTGTTTTGCCCGGTTTTCGTTTGTTCCGGAAAGTTTTTGCTTGGTTAGTGCATCCTGTAATTGTGCCTGTATATCTCTGTCATTTACTTTGACCAATACACTTCCTTTTGATACTGTTGTACCTTCTTGAAAATAGATACCGGTAACCAATCCTGATACTTCACTTTTTAATACGACAGATTCGTTTGCATCAATAGCACCAGTTACCTCCAGATCATTATCAAACGATACCGGTTTCACTACGATTCCGTCAACTACCAACGGTGCTGAAGCCCCTCCTTTACCACCAGGTTTACCTTTTCCAGCCCCAGCAGATGCTCCACCTTTCCCTTCGAGTTTTTTATTTGCGTTAATTCTGTAATAGACCAAATAAGCCAAGCCTATAGCTAAAACAGCATAGATAATATACCTTTTCTTCATGTTTCTTTTTGTGTCTTGCGCCTTCCGAATATTAAAATAAGATTAATATTCTAGAATAGAGCGTAAAAATATTCAAATAGTTTAGTCCTAAATTTGTTGTATTAAGGATGTTACAGCTTTTCAGTTTGGAGTTGGCAGTTTTCAGTTCGGAGTGAATCTGGCTGAGAATACAATATAATTAGCCTTTATATCCCCATAATTAAGTTAGAGGTGAGAAAGCCAATTGATTTTTAGGGTTATGTTAACTAAAAAAACGTCAACCATCAACCATGAATCAATCTGACGGAAACAACTATTTTACATCACAACTGGCTTTTTCTTTCAAAACCCCGTCAATAAATCTAAATTTGCAGCAAAACACAGTCAATATCAATATGTTTAACAAAAAATTAATTTTAAGTTTAGTTTTACTACTAACGTGTATTATGGCAGCGAAGGCGCAGGTAAAAATAGGCTTTGAGGTTTCTTTTAAAGAACCACAGGCACACTATGCTGAAGTTCAGATGAATATTTCTGGCTTGGTAAAAGATTATGTAGATGTAAAAATGCCTGTTTGGACACCAGGCTCTTATTTGATTCGCGAGTTTGAAAAAAGTGTAGAAGAATTTAAGGCTACTGCAGCAGGTAAAGCCGTTAAAGTTGAAAAGGTAAGAAAAAACACATGGAGAATTTTCTCAGCAAAAGCTGCCAATATCCAGATCAATTACCGTGTTTATGCTTTTGAAATCTCGGTGCGTACGCCTTTTATCGACGAATCTCATGCATTCTTGTCTCCAACAGGGATTTTTATGCATCCTGATGGCATGATCAAATCGCCAAGTACTGTAAAAATTATTCCTTTTAATACCTGGAGTAAAGTCTCTACTGGTTTAACTCCTGTTGCTGGAGCGCAATTCACCTATAAAGCCACCGATTTTGATATTCTTTACGATAGCCCTATTGAAGTGGGTAATCAGGATATTTTCGAATTTACAGCTGCTGGTGTTCGCCACGAAGTAGCCATGTACGGCGGTGGTAATTACGATAAAGAAAAACTAAAGGTAGATATGGCTAAAATTGTAGAAAAAGAAACTGCAGTTTATGGCGAGAATCCTAATAAATATTACCTCTTCATTGTTCATAATTTCTTAAAAGGTGGCGGTGGTTTAGAGCACTTAAACTCTACAACTTTAGACGCTACAAGAAACGCTTACAATACTGCAGAAGGTTATAAAGGCTTTTTAGGCCTGGTTGCCCACGAATATCACCACCTTTGGAATGTTAAGCGTCTACGCCCGGTAGCATTAGGCCCTTTTGATTATGACAATGAAAACTACACCACCAATCTTTGGGTAGCCGAAGGATTTACATCGTATTACGAAAATAAATACTTGCACAGAGCAGGTTTTACTGATGTAAACGAATTTTTGAAAGATCTGGCTAGCGGTGTTGGTACAGTGTTAAATACCCCTGGAGCTAAATATCAGTCAGCTGCTTCATCTAGTTACGATGCATGGATTATTGGCTACCGTCCGAATGAAAATTCAAAAAACAATTCCATCTCATACTATAATAAAGGAGAAGTGATCGGTATTTTGATGGATCTCGAAATCATCAACGCTACTAAAGGTGCTAAAAGTTTAGATGATGTAATGAAAGCCATGTATTTGCAGTGCAAAACCTTAAAACGTGGTTATACCGATGCAGAATTTAAAGCAATGGTTGAAAAGATATCAGGAATTAGCTTTACTAACTTTTGGACCAAGTATGTGAACGGTGTAGATGATGTAGATTATGTAAAATATTTCGCATATGCTGGTGTTGATGTATCTACAGAAAATGCAACCCCTGGTAAACCGGTTACTGGTGCAGCAGTTCAATTGGCTACTAAAGGTTTAGAAGTAACTTCGGTTACCAGAAACTCAGCAGCTTGGGTAAGTGGTTTAAATGTTAACGATGTAATTGTATTGATTGATGGCTTATCATTGAGTGATGCACTGAAAAATGTGAAATTAAAAGAACCGAAATTTTCATTGGATATTTTACCTGTCATTACGGATAAAAAAAATGGCGATCAGCTAGCGGTTAAAGTAATCCGCGATGGGCTTGAAAAAGAAATTTCTTTAAGCTTGAAAGAAAATCCAAATGTACGCCTAAAAGCAACTGTAAACGAAAATGCAACGCCTGCACAAAAAGCAGTATTAAAAAAATGGACAGGCATATAGGCAGTTTGCAGTTAAAAGTTTCCAATTTGTAGTTAATTTTAAAAACTTCATAAAAAGATCCCGTAGATTTATTACGGGATCTTTTTATTTAAGATATTTGTTCAGTTACAAACCAGTATATGCTAAAACATTTAGGATTTATACTATGTCTTTTAAGCTTTTCTTTTTTAAAGGATAAGCAAGGTTTTGTACAGCAAACTTCTTGTAAGGGCTATTACGATAAAGAATTGCACCTATTCGTATACACAGAGGTTGATGAAATGCCCGAATTCCCTGGGGGAATTGCTAAATTTTATAAGTTTATTTTTAACGTAACACTAAAAGGAACAGATAAAGAGCCCTTGCAATCAACTGTTTTTCCAACTTTTGTAATTGATGCTTCTGGTCATGTTAAAAAAGTAGGCATTTATCAGAAAGTACCTAAAGATTATACGCAATTGGATCGTAACATGATTAAATTATTAAAGGCCTGTCCGAATTGGGAACCCGCACAATGTAACAATAAAAAAGTAGCTATGAGCTATCGAACACGGGTTACCTTGTGTTATACTAATTAAAATATTAAATCATAATTAGAACCTGTTTATATAAAAAAAATCCCATAAGATTAATTTCTTATAGGATTTTTTTATGCCTTTATACTTTAGCTTTAGTCTTTCAGCGCTCAGCGCCAAACGCCCTCCGCTTAAAAAGTATATCTAAAGCCTAAACCGAATCTTCCAGCGTTAAAATCGCTATCGTTGTCGCCAATGTAAAGTCTTGGTCTCCAGTCTAAAGCTAAAGCCAATGGTGCGCCAGAGAATTTATAATCTAAACCAACCATAGGAACCAAGTAAAAACTAGAACCACCATCATACAATTGAATCGATGGACCACCGCCTAAATACCAATCTAAGCCTCTTGCTCCAGGGATAGATGAATTGTATTGAAGAAATCCCTGGATAATAGTAGAGTTTCCGCCAAATAAAACTTCACCTTGAAGTGCAGCTTTAGGGCTAAAGTGATGTCTAACTGAAGGGCCAACCAATGTAGCACCATCACCAAAGTCAATACCCAAACCTAATCCGGTTTTATAGTTTTGGGCTTTAACGTTTGTTGTAGTAAGGGCAAACAATGCAATGCATCCTAAAATTGTAAATAACTTTTTCATAATTTAAATGTTTTGTAAATAATTATCAGCCTAACAACTTTAATGCCGTTTCTGTTTTTTTGGTAAAAATCCGTAAGGATAAAAAACAATGCTTGCATAGTAATTTTGTAATCGCTAAGTTTATTTAAATATTTTTTACGAAAAATAAATACAGCGTTTTATTAACTACGAGGTATTATTTTCATTAAAAAGGCATATAGATGTTAATCTTTATGTTTGATTTTTTAACTTAACCAAATAATACAATTCATATGGCGGCAGAAATTAAACGGGTTTTTGATCTTTTGAAATATAGCCTCGAAAATCCAAAGCAAGAATTCATCAGCGGAAAAATTAATGGAAAATGGATAAATTATAGTACAGCCGATTTTTGTAACGCTGTAGATAACCTAAGCCGTGGATTAATTAAACAAGGCATAGGCAAAGGAGGTAGGGTTGCTGTAATGTCGCATAACCGTCCTGAGTGGAATATTGCCGATTTTGCGGCCAACCAGATCGGTGCCTATCAGATTCCCTTATATCCAACCCTGGCCGAGCATGATATCCAGTTTATATTAAAAGATGCAGAAATCGCCATTATTTTTGTAGCCGACGAAGATTTGTATAAAAAAATTAAACCTTGTGCCGATGCAATTAACCCAGCCATTAAGATTTATAGTTTTAATGAAATTACAGAAACCGAAAACTGGAATACATTAATTGAATTGGGCAAAACGAGCACAGATATTGATTTGGAAGAATATCGCGCTAAAGTTGCACCTGAAGACATTTTAACCTTAATTTATACTTCTGGCACTACGGGTACACCAAAAGGCGTAATGCTAACGCATAATAACTTGGTAGCAAATTTTGTTAACTCGGCTGTGGTAATACCCGAAGGCGTTAAAAAAGGGTTAAGCTTTTTGCCGCTTTCGCACATTTTCGAGCGGATGATCATTTATTTATATCTGTTTAATTATACAGGAATTTATTATGCCGAAAGTATGGAAACCATTGTAGCCGATATTCAGCATGTAAAACCCAATGTATTCTCTACCGTTCCTAGGCTTCTCGAAAAAGTGTACGACAAAATAATGGAAAAGGGAAAAGCATTAACAGGGATTAAAAAAGGGATTTTCTTCTGGTCGGTCGCTTTAGCCGAAAAATATACAATTGATGCAGGTGCCTGGTATAATTTCAAGCTGGGAATTGCCCGTAAACTGGTTTTCAAAAAATGGCAGGAAGCTTTAGGTGGCGAAATTGTAGTGGTTGTATCGGGTGGAGCGGCGCTAAATCCACGCTTAGCACGAATTTTCTGGGCTGCGGGTATGCCAGTTTTTGAAGGATATGGATTAACCGAAACCTCTCCCGTAATTACCGTTAACCATTTCGGCGGAACCATGTTCGGTACTGTTGGTGAAGTAATTAAAGGTGTGGAAGTTAAAATTGCACCAGACGGCGAAGTTTTAACCAGAGGGCATCAGGTAATGAAAGGTTATTACAACCGACCTGATTTAACCGATGAGGCGGTAGATAAAGAGGGATGGTTCCATACCGGAGATATTGGTGAGTTGGTTGATGACCGCTTTTTAAAAATTACCGACCGTAAAAAAGAAATGTTTAAAACAGCAGGAGGTAAATACGTTGCCCCACAAATGCTGGAGAATAAATATAAAGAATCGATTTTTATCGAACAGATTATGGTTTTGGGCGAAAATAGAAAATTCCCTTCTGCACTGATTGTTCCAAATTTCGAAACCTTAAAAACATGGGCAGGAAGAAAAGGCATTACTTTTAACTCGAACGAAGAGATAATTAAAAACGAACAGGTGCTCACTAAATATAACGAGGTTGTCGAAGCGGCAAATGTAGGTTTTGGTAAATGGGAACAGGTAAAAAGGTTTGCCCTGTTACCAAAAGAGTGGAGCATAGATGGCGGCGAGCTTACCCCAAAATTAAGTTTGAAAAGAAAAGTGATTACCGAGAAAAACAACGAGGTAATTGAAAAAATATATAAAGATGCGGAAAACTATAAAGCCCCTCAATAACTTTAAAAAATCGTTAATATATCTAAGTGTTGTGCTGTTATTGGCTGGTTGTGTAACCGGACAATTGGGTAAAAACAACAGCGGTGAATATAAAAATGGGATGGTAGTTTCTGCCCATCCAGAAGCATCGCAGGTTGGTATAGATATTTTAAAAAAGGGTGGGAATGCGGTTGATGCAGCTGTTGCTGTTCAGTTTGCACTTGCTGTGGTTTATCCAAATGCGGGGAATATTGGTGGAGGTGGTTTTATGGTGTACCGCGGTGCCAACGGCGAAATAAATGCCTTAGATTTTAGAGAAAAAGCAGCTGTTGCAGCCAGCAGAGATATGTATCTCGATTCGGCCGGTAATCCAATTGTAGATAAAAGTTTATATGGACATTTAGCCGCCGGCGTACCGGGATCAGTAGATGGTATGGTAGAGGCACACAGAAAATATGGCAAGCTTTCTTGGGCACAGGTATTGCAGCCGGCAATAAATTTGGCGCAAGATGGTTTCAAAATTACCAAGCGGCAGGCAAGCGAATTAAATGGTTTGCATAGAAAGTTCATGGATTTTAATCCCAACGGAACGGCTTTCGTAAATTTAGAAAGTACCTGGCAGGAAAATGATCTTCTGGTTCAAAAAGAGCTTGGCAATACGCTAAAACTGATCCAGGAAAAAGGTAGGGCAGGTTTTTACGAAGGCGCTGTGGCCGATTCGCTTGTGGCTGAAATGCAACGAGGCCAGGGACTTATTACAAAAGAAGATTTAAAAAATTATCACGCTACCTGGCGTAAACCCATAACGGGCAACTATAGAGGCTATAAAATTATTACCATGCCGCCAACTTCGAGTGGAGGTATTGCCCTGATTCAATTGCTGCAAAGTGTAGAAAACTTCCCCTTAAAAAAGTGGGGGCATAATGCAGACTCTACAGTTCAGGTAATTGTAGAAGCCGAAAGAAGAGTGTATGCCGATAGGGCAACACATCTAGGCGATCCTGATTTTTATGCTGTTCCACAACAACAAATGTTAAGCACCGATTATAATAAAAAACGCATGTCGAACTTTAACTGGGCAGCAGCAACACCAAGTAGCGCTGTTTTGGCCGGTGAAATAAAAGGGGCAGAGCACGAAGAGACCACACATTTCTCTATTGTAGACCGCGAGGGAAATGCCGTTTCGATTACCACCACCTTAAATGGTTCTTACGGATCGTTGGTTGCCGTAAAAGGGGCCGGATTTCTGTTGAATAATGAAATGGACGACTTTTCTGTTAAACCTGGCGCACCTAATATGTATGGTTTAGTCGGTGGGGAAGCCAATGCAATTGCACCCAATAAACGAATGTTAAGCTCTATGACACCGAGTATTGTAGAGAAAGAGGGAAAATTATTTATGGTGGTGGGTACTCCAGGTGGTTCAACCATTATAACATCCGTATTTCAAACCATCATAAATGTAATCGATTTTGATATGTCGATGCAGTCGGCTGTAGCTGCTAAAAAGTTTCATCACCAATGGTTACCAGATGAGGTGTATGTAGAAAAAGATGCTATCGATAGCTTAGCTGTAGAAAAATTAAAAGCAAAAGGCTATAAAATTGTGCCTAGAGGTTCAATCGGAAGGGTTGATGCCATCTTAAAAACTAAATGGGGCAATTATCAGGGCGGTGCCGACCCGAGGGGTGATGACAAGGCCATTGGCTGGTAGCAATTTCTCACATCTATTTTTTATCTTAGCGTTAGTCAATCTTTTACAATTCAATTAGTTGTATGGTTCAAAGTTTAAAGAGATGAAAAAGCGCATATTTAATCATGCCCGAAATTACCCAGATTTACCCCAGGTAGATTCGGCGATCTCTTTTGGCTCTTTTATCAAATATCTGCAGCGAAAAATTAAAGAAGAACGGACCGTAAAATCTACCCTTTATAACAATGCCTTAAAAGAATTTAAAAAACAGGGAATTGATGAACAGGTTATCGCTCTTGAAGATATTTACCAGCACGAATTATTGTTGGAGCATATGTATGCCTGTCTTTCACCAGCACTTTTAACAGAAGACCATCAGGCTTGGGGGCTCTGTGCACCAATGCAGCCCATTACTTTTTATGGAACGGAGCTGATGTACGAATTACTCGAACATGAGGAGAAAGATCAAAACAGTTTTGTCGGTTCAAAAACACTTGAGCAACATGAGCATGACCACCTGCACTTTATCTACTCCTTCATTCTTAACGAATTATATGCATTCCATGCGCCATTAAAAGAAAAATACCATTCAGGCATCAATGCTGATACTGGTTTGCCAGGTTATTTTCATATTGGTATTAATGCCAGTTTTATCGAAGTAAAGGCTAAGCAGCCATTGCCCGATCTTAACTACCGCGAGTTACAACAATATTTGAGTGAAGAATCTGGATTGGATAAGCTACAGCAGGTGCTACCATTAACACTTTTTGAGCTTAGAGGTATTTCGGTGCTTACCATTACCGATGTTACTGCCAAGCAGGCGGTAGAAAATATTAAAAGTATAAGATTGAGCCGTGTGCCAGGCAGTGAGGGTGCCGCTTATGGAGAGGTGATACAATCGCTTAAAGTACTGGTGCAAAATGCCAATATCCAGTTCGATCTTTTTCCTTTCGTAAGGGTAAACAACAAAATGGTTTATGGGTATGTAAAAGGCGGAAGCGGTCTGTTGTTTTCGGTATGGGGTGAAGAAACTTTAAGCCCTGAAGCTTTTCGGCAGATTGCCGAAGGTTATGCTGCAAATCCGAATTCCTTTTACTCGCCCGATATCTGGGCCGAAAGCAAAGAGATGTTTCCCTGGCTAGAAAGGTTTAGGGAATTGAATGTGAAATCGATGGCGCTCATACCTGTATTTCACAACCAGATTTTGGTAGGTGTATTGGGGATGCATACCTGGGTTGGAGAAACTTTCGATGAAAAGAAAATTACTTTATTGGAGCCCGTATTAGCACCTATTGCTCAACTCTTACAGGTCTATATCGATGAGTTTAATCTCGAGATTGAAAACATCATCAAAGAAAAATATACCTCTATCCAACCTGCTGTACAATGGAAGTTTAATGAAGCAGCCTGGCATCACCTTTACAATAAGAAAAGGAATTTGCCACAGCGTAACGAGGATATTAGTTTTGCAGATGTTTACCCTTTTTATGGAGCAATAGATATTAGAAATTCTACTGCTGAACGTAATGTAGCCAGCAGGGCCGATCTGAGCCTGCACCTGAGCCTCTTTCGTGAAACGCTGGAAGAGCTGAGCAAAACTTATAGTGATGCTTTGCTGGTAGAAATTATTTTTAACTGCAATAAATGGAGTGATATTTTGCAGGGCGACGAGTTGAATACAACTGATGAAAACAGCCTCAATATTTTTCTTAAAGAAGAAACCAGCGATTACCTAAAGCTCATTTCCCAATCGCATCCTAATACCCAAAAAGTAATCGGTAAATACCTCGACCGTATTTCGACGCCTCATGGCGAAGTGTATAAACACCGTCAGGCGCTGGAAACATCTATGCAGCTGATTAATACAGCCATTAACAATTATTTTGAAAGTGAACGCGAAAAACTGCAAGATTCTTATCCCTGTTATTTCGAAAAATTCAGAACAGATGGTGTTGAATACGACATCTATATCGGGCAGTCTATTGCACCTGATCGGATTTTTAATCACTTCCATCTTAAAAATCTACGGTTATGGCAACTATCGTCAATGGCTGAGATTGCCAAAATGGTTCAGCAGCTCCAGCCCGATTTAGCCGTGAAGTTGGCCACCACACAACTTATCTTTATTCACAACCATCCGATAGACATTAGCTTTAGGATCGATGAGCGGAAGTTCGATGTAGAAGGCGCTTACAACATCAGGTATCAGATGATCAAAAAAAGGATCGATAAGATACTTATTCGCAATTCGCAGGAGCGCCTTACGCAGCCCGATAAACTGGCATTGATCTATTTCAATAAAAGAGATATTGACGATTACCTGCCGTTTGTAAAATACCTGCAGGAAACGGGTGTATTAAAACCCGAAACCGAAGATCTTGATTTGGAAGATTTACAGGGGCTAAGTGGATTAAAGGCGTTGCGCTTAACCATTTTATAAATATTTATTTGAGCTACCTTTAATCTAATATCTTCAATAAGTTACACAGGTACGCTGCTGCAAATACTTAGCGGTTTAGCTATATTGCATCAGCTAATCAAACACGTCCCCAATCGCTATGCGCAAACTATTTCCGCTGTTTTTGTTTCTAACAGTCACCCTACAATTACACGCTCAAACTAATGAAGCCAGCCTGGTAAGTCCGCTGATTAATCAATACAAGGCAGACGAGACCATGCTTAACCGTAAATATATGCTTAAGCGATCGGAAGAATACTTTAAGCGGATGGAACGTTTTTATGCTGAATGGCAAAAACAATTAAAGGCATTGCCTTTTAATAAGCTAACAGTAAGTGAAAGGGTTGATTATATTTTGCTTAAACGCGATATCCGCTCAGATTCGGCAAGTTTGCAACAGAATTACGCCGAATTTAGAAGCAGCATTTTTACTTTGCCGTTTGCCAAAATATTATTGGATTTTGAAGCAAAGCGAAGGATTGGCCAGCAACAAGATGGTAAAATTACCAAAGAAGAATTCGAACAGCTGAAAGAGGCTATTCAGAAAACCACAAAAGTAGTAGAAAACAAAGACTTGGCAGTTACGCCAGTACAGGCTTCTTGGGCGCAGCAAACTGTTAATCAATACCTGGCTGTATTTACCGAAGCCTATAAATTTTATGATGGCTACGATCCGCAATTTACCAAAGCCACCAAAACAGTTTATCCCGATGTAGTAAATGCCGCAAAAGATTATGCTGCTGCACTGGGTAAAATAGCTAAACCGTCAAATGCCAAAGACGACGGAAGTGGTATTATTGGCAATCCGATAGGAAGAACAGCTTTATTAAGCAGTTTAAAGGATGAGATGATTGCCTATAGCCCTGAGCAGATTGAGGCCATTGCCATGAGGGAATTTGCCTGGTGTGATGCCGAAATGCTTAAAGCCTCGCAACAAATGGGCTTTGGAAACGACTGGAAAAAAGCACTGGAAAAAGTGAAAACCGATTATCCTGAATTGGGGAAACAGCCCGAACTGGTTTATGAACTGGCCAATGAAGCCATAAATTTTGTAGAGAAAAATAAACTCATCGCCATTCCGGCCCTGGCCAAAGAAGGCTGGCGCATGCGCATGTTAAGTCCGAAGGAACAATTGTTTGCACCGTTTTTCTTGGGTGGCGAATCCGTATTAATTGCTTATCCAACAGAAGACATGACCGAGGATGCCAAAATGATGACCTTGCGTGGTAATAACAGGCATTTTTCCAGAGCTGTTGTTTTTCATGAGCTTATTCCAGGGCATAACCTTCAATATTTTATGCAAAGCCGCTATAAACCTTACCGCAAGGTATTTGGTACGCCTTTCTGGACGGAAGGATGGTCATTGTACTGGGAGATGTTATTGTGGGACCAGAACTTTGCAAAATCTCCGGAAGATAAAATTGGAATGCTTTTTTGGCGCATGCACCGTTGTGCGCGTATTATTTTTTCGATGAACTACCATTTAGGCAAATGGACACCTCAGCAATGTATTGATTTTTTGGTAGATCGTGTGGGTTTTGAGCGTGCTAACGCAGAAGCAGAGGTACGCAGATCGTTTACCGGAGGTTATGGACCCTTATATCAAATTGGGTATATGTTAGGTGGATTACAGTTTAGGGCATTACACAAAGAACAGGTACAAAGTGGTAAAATGACCAATATCGAGTTTCATAATCGCATACTCCGCGAAAACAATATGCCTGTTGAAATGGTAAGGACTTTGTTAACCAACCAGCAATTACCCGAAAATTTCAGTACCCGATGGAAATTTGCCGGAGATATTAAATAGTACAATATTTTGGCGATGTGCTTACAGCATGAGGCAATAGATGATCAAAAAAGGAGGGAAAATATTTACCCGTGATTCGCAGGAGTGACTCATCCAACCTGATAAATTGGCATTGATCTATTTTAACAAGTAGGGTACTGACAATTACCTCCATTCGTAAAATGTCAACAGGAAATAGGGGTACTAAAGCCCGAAACTAAAGATTTTGATTTTGGATAATAATAAGGTTTAAGCGGATTAAAAACCACGCGTTTACTATTTATAACTTATTTTTTAGTTTGTCTGCGTATTGTATCGGCGATTAATGTTGAAAAGTTGATAAGTATTTTTACATGCTTGTATTTTTGGTATGGCTATTGTAGTAGCAGTGCAAACGCTTATCAACGTTAAAAGAAAATTTATGAAACTACAACTATTTAAAACACTCCCTGTTGCCCTCGCTGGTTTACTCATTGGGGCTGTTGCTTCAGCTCAAGAAAGCCCTGCAACTTCAACAACAACGTTCAGAACGTGGTCTATCGGTGTAAACGCTGGTGTACTTACGCCGTTATCACCATTAGGTGGAAAAAATGATTTCAGTAACAACAAATCAAGTTTAGGTTATGGCCTTTACATTAAAAAACAATTTACACCTTATTTCTCTCTTCGTTTAGATGGAGTTCGTGGTAAATTAAAGGGCGATAATACAGAGCCTTATGAAAGCGGTTTGGTAAACAACTCTCCGGTAAGAGCATTCGACACAGAGTTATCTTATTCAGGAAGTTTAAATGCTGTAGTAAACATGTTCAATATCGATATGTTTAAAAAAGAGAATACCTTGCAGCTTTATGCTTCAGCTGGTGCTGGTATCGCGGCTTACAAACCTACAATTACTACGGCTGCAGGAACTTCAGAATTTGGTGGTGGCGATAACATCAACGAATTAATTATTCCTGTGGGATTAGGTGCTAAATTTAAAATTTCTGATGCGGTTAATTTAGATTTAGGCTGGACAATCAATTTTGTTGATGGTGATAACTTAGATGGTTACTACAAAAATGGAAACGATAAATACAATTATGCTTATGCTGGTTTAGAGTTTGCATTAGGTGCCGGAAAACAATTGGCTTTCCACAACCCGGTAGCTTTAACTTATGATGAAGCTTTAAAAGCAAAACAAACTGCTGAAGGTTTAAAATCTGATTTAAATGCCCAAAAAGCTGATAATGCAAAATTACGTTCAGAACTAAACGATATCTTAAAAGATAGCGATGGTGATGGTGTTGCAGATAAATTGGATAAATGTCCTGATACACCAGCAGGTACTGTTGTTGATGGTTCTGGTTGTCCATTAAAAACTCCAGAAAAAGTTGTAGAAAAAGTAATCGTAACAGAAGAAGATCGTAAAGTTGTTAACGAAGCGATTAAAAACTTAGAGTTCGATTTAGGTAAAGCAACCATCCGTTCTAAATCTTATACTTCATTAAACAGAGTTGCTGCATTATTAATCCAGAAAAACTTTAGCTTAAAATTAGCTGGTCATACAGATAATACAGGTTCAAAAGAATTAAACTTGCGTTTATCGAAAGATAGAGCAGAATCTGTAAAAGCTTATTTAGTTTCTCAAGGTGCAAATGCATCACGTATAGAGGCTACAGGTTATGGTATGGGTCAACCAATTGCTACCAATAAAACAGCAAAAGGCCGTCAGCAAAACCGTCGTGTAGAGTTTACACTTTACTAGTCTGTTTTAACACACATATAAAAGCGCCTCGATTTATTGGGGCGCTTTTTTTTGACAAATTTTTTCTCACATATCTTTTAGCACTATCAGATTTTAGTGATAGAACATTAATTAAATGTGATTAAAGTAATAAGGTTAACTGACAAGTTTTTGAAGAAAGAGATGTAGGGCTGTAGCAATGCAAGCGCTATTCTCAGTAATGCTTGTTTAAACGAGGACGATAGATTATCATTATCAGCTTTTATCACATAGTGATTCCGGTAGCAACGAATGTTTGAGAACATCATCTGTGACGATTTTTTTTAAAAAGTAAACGAATATTTTAAGAGAAACGTACGGTCTCTCAAAGGTATATCGAATATCAATAACTGGTTAGAAGTAGAATTTATCTGCTTATAAACCTTCTGGGTTATTAAATTGAGGCACTGAAACTCAAAAAAGCTTTTCCACTTTGTAGGAGCATATTTTACATTCATATCCAAAAAAACATTGCGCATAGGTTGTTGTAGTTTCTGTTTGTACAAAGTGAAATTATAAGCCACATTGTATGATAGTTTTTGGTTTATCTGATGTTGCCAAGTAGATTTTAACTTCTCGATATTGGTAATGTTTACAGTTTTACCATTTACTGTACTTTGCTCGTTTATAAATCTTGAAAGCTCTCCACTTACCGAAACTGTAATTTTATTAAATATTTTTTTCCTGGCAGTTAATGTAGTAGCGATACTTTTAATGTTGAAAGGCAGAATCTCGTTGTTGTAAAAATTAAAACCCCTTTGTAGGCTAGTATTGGCATTTGCTGAGATATTTAATGAAGCAAAATATAAATATTTAGAAATATTGCCACCCAAAGAGTATTTTTTTGCGGTATTGTTAAAATTAATAGCAGTAGATTTTGTTAGGCCATTATCGATTTCAAAAGAGTTGATAAAGTTTTGTTGCGTTTTATCGTAACCAAGGTTTAAATTGTAAAACAACATTGCTAAAGGTTTGCGATAGCTAAACCTAACATTTGCCGAGTTGTTATTTGTTATGGGTAATGGCGTTTCGTTAAAATTAAACTCCCTGTAATTTACCAAAATGCTTCCCGGGTATATGTCTTCCACTTCTCCAAAGGTAGTTTGTTTAAGATATCTAAAGTTAATTTCACTGTACCGGCCTAAATTTTTACGAAAATCTATAGAAGGGTTCAGCGAAAAATATCTGTTTTTTTTATCGATAAAATTTGTTTTACTGTTGTAATCTATAAAGTTGAAGGTTGGTGTTACCTCCGCAATAATAACACCTTTTTTAAGGAGGTAAGTTGCAGATACCTTACCTAATAGTCCTAAATTATTAAATATTACATCATTTTTAAATCTATCGCCCACTACAGAAGTAACCTGTAAGCTGTCGGTTTTGTATAAATTGCTGGTTAGTAGATTACCATTGTACGATAAACCTATTGCGGTAGAAAGTATAAATTTGTTGAATTTTGTTTTAAAGGTTATAGCTTGGTCAATGAATGTATTTTTGGTTTGCGTCTGTTGTGCTAAAAAGAGATAACTTTTATTATTATTGATGATATTTTCATGCAACCCAGGAGAGGTTTCTAAACGCTCATTTAATTTGTAATACTGCGTTAAACTATTGTACTGAAGTATATTGTTTATTCCCAGTGCTTTTATTACCACCGTTTCATTACTAACTGATAAATATTGTGTTGGCAAATTTTGCGTTAATTCTTGATCGTTCTGTACGGTGCTTCCATTTTTTTTCCATGTTGGTAAATCTAGCTTGGTAAGAGATTTTACATAAATGGCATTACTGTTTTTTTCTATTTGAGATTGTATTTGCCACTGGTTAAGCCTGTGTGAATGGTTCTGTATTTCGGTGTACCTAACTGTATCGCGGTTAAGGAAATAATTAACCGAGTTATTAAAATTATATCTCCTTTTTAACTGTAGCGTAGCCACATTCATTCTTAAGGTCCAATCAGATTTTAGTTTTAAAAGCGCATTAATGTTTCCTGCAAAATCATTGTTCATCAGGTAATACTTTTCATCTAGTGATGGGAGTTCGCTACTTGTAATCGACAGGAATGGTGCAGCTTTTTTTAAAATGGTTTCGTTGTTTAAGGATACGCCAACGTCGGCATTTTCATGTTCTAAATTTTCGCCAACATTATTGGCTTTTAGGTTGTTGATGCTCTTATTTTTGGATTTAAAGAACATGTTGTTAAACTCACCACTATAGGCACTATTTCCGAGACCAGCATGACCGGTATTAATGGTTATTGCTCTGGCGCTATCGGTAAGTTTAAGATTTAAGGCAACGTTATTGGTAACCGTATATCCATTTAGGGCTTTTATAGGCTGGTCCCGTTCTATAACCTGTACTTGTTCTACAGCATTTACCGGTACATTGTTGGTGGCCAGTTTATATCTGCCATCCAACAGATTGTCGCCATCTAAATAAACCTTTGATATTGGTTTTCCGTTATAGCTGATAGCGCCTTTGTCGTCTATTTTTATGCCAGGCAACCTGCCAATCAAATCGGCAATAACTCTATCATTTTGTTCTCTAAAGGCTTTCACATTGTAAATTAAAGTATCGCTAACAAGCGATACTTTTTTTAGTGAAGTAACCTTAACTTCTTTTAAAAGATTTACTTTTTTTTTAAGGATGATGGTATAAGACTGGCTTGTATAACTGCTAATAGGTACTATCTTTTGTTCATATCCCATTGCTGTTACTTTTATAGAAAGGCTGTTGTCATTTGTTTGGAGTTTACAGCTAAAAACGCCCTGTTGATTGGTATTAGTAAAGGCTAAACCCGAGCCATTTTTAGTAACTATTGCAATGGTAGCAGCATCAAGAGGTACAGCTAAGCTATCTTTTACCGCACCATTTATCGTAAATGTTTGCTGGGCCGATGCTAAGATAATAGATAACAACAAAGCCCAGGTTGCTAACAAATGTTTTAAATACAAGCTTTCTAATTAATTTGTTAATTCTAAGGGATAGTTTATGGTAAATTTCTTTTTTGGGGCTGTACTGTTATTACCTCCGCCGCTGCTTGTAACTTTATCTATTGTAATGCCACTTCCAAAATCATCCGTACCCAAGCCTTCAGCTTCTGCTTTTCTCATACGTTCGTATTCTTTTAACGAGGTTGAAATTATTTTTGTTGGTATATTTACCGATGGAATATTTTGAAAACTTCCAGTAGTTACCACTTTGGTACATGTAAATTTTATAAAATAATTATCGTCGTAGGCTTCTAAAATAAGCCCGGGCAAACCATTTAATTTCCATGGGCCAAAATTTGCGGCTATATCGGTAGTAAACCATGCTGTATATTTACGCCCCTTAACCGTTGCAGTGGCCATTTGTGCGGTATAACCTAACAATTGTTTGGTGTCTTTTTCAATTTTCCAATTGGTTTTTGCTGTGCTCTCGTTAATTAAATAGCTTTGCTGGCTATGGTTTTTTACTACCGACAGCTTTAGCTTATCAACATAAATATCATCTTCTGTAGCAGGCAAAATAACGCCCATGTTAATTACATTGTTGTTTTTGGTTTCGGCCTGTTTTAATGCCGCCTGAATGGTAGAGTCTTGCTTTAACCGCGTTTGGCTGGTGTAAAGGCTTTTCTCAGTATTAAATGCCAAAATAAAATCCTCGCTAAAAACTTTTGCTTTTTGTGTAGTATCTTTTATATGATAAAATTGGTAATAGGCAATAGTTGTGGGTTGCTCGGGCGGTTTTGTGCTTTTATAGCTGAACGAATATAAAACGAACAGGGATAATACCGGTGCAATAAATTTTAAATATCTGTGCATCTTATTTTTTTTATAATGAATTAAAAACCATCCTCTTGCTTAATTATGTTATATTAATAGGGGTGAAAACAACCGTCACCAAACCAACCATCAGCAATACCGTTGTCAAAATAATTTACAGCAGATTGCATTAACGTCATATCATCAACATGGTTAGCGCCAGATACATGTATATTCCATTTCGTGCCACATGCGTCGGTAAACTGGAAGGTTTTTGCCCTGCGTAACAAGCTACTTTGTTTGTTGTTCACATCTAAATAGATGTTTTTTACAATTGCAACATTTTTAAATAACTTGGCTACCGGAGAAGCTTTCAATTTTAAATCGTTAGCAGATGCACTAAGTCCTATTAGTGTGCATATAACTGCGAAAAATATTTTCCTCATAACTTTTTTCTTTATATTTCTATTATTATCCTACCCAGAAACAACCAGTTATAAGATTGTCTTTAAAGTAATCCCATGCGAACTGCCACAATGAATGATTAGATGCACTACTTGCACCTGAAACATATATTGTAGTTTGTGCTCCACAGGCATCTGTAAATGTGAAATTCATCTGTCTGCGAAATAGGCCAAGTTGTTCATTTGCAATCTTTCCAGTCTCAACTTTATTGGGCTGCGGCAAATTTTTTACAACAATATTTGCAGAGTTCGGTTTTGCAACAGGTAATCTTAAATCTTTTGCGTAAGCGCCGGTACCTAGTACCGCGAATGCGAGTGCGAATAATAATTTTTTCATTTTTGTTAAATTTTTAATAATCTACGTAAGATGAAGGATGGTCTTAATTCATTTTGTTAGTATAAAATTCAGTACAAAAATCCCAAACCCAAACAGCCAATCCATATCTGAATGTTAAGTGCAGATATTCGTAGTGTTTCATCTCATATTCGAAATAATCAAACTCATCATAAAAAACGCTGGCAGATCGAAATTCTGTTTAAGAGAGTAAAACAGAATTTCCCTCTTAAATAATTTTTGGCGACAATGAAAATGTCATTAAAATACAGATATGGTGTGCTTTTGTCGCAAATCTGCTCATCAAGCTTGTTCAGGTGCAACTTAAGTGAAAATGGGCCTTCTCAAATCTGAGTTCAATTATCAGGCTGCATCTGATGAGCTATATCCATCTGCTTGACATTTTGAATAATCCACAACGGCTATGCGCCCCACCTCGAATCCTGCAACTGAAATTGGGGGGGCTCTGATATCGATTTCAGAACCTAACCCCACTTATTGCAATCAAAAGTGACCTTTTTTTAAACGCTTGTTTTTTACCGGACAACAGTGAATGCAGGGAAGGATCTCTTGTTATAAAGACTTTGTCGCAATGGCTTTGTGAGATTGTAAGATAGGCGGTTCTTCTGTCGGGGATTCTTAAAGCGGTCGTCTTTCCCGCGCAGGCGGAAACCACGAAGCGCTCAGGAAACTAATCTTAATACAACCTAAAAATCCAACCAAGGCATTATGATTCCCAACTCCTTTGTTTTTCTAAAACTGACCTCTCAGAATGACAGCGATTAATCTATATTCGTCAAGAGATTTATTTAAGCGAAACAATTACTTTTTTAATCTCGCTTAAATCATTCATTTCAAAGTTTGGTGATTGCGGATAAAACCGTTGATAAATGATTTTATCGTCTTTGCTATCATAAACACTGATTATTTTATCATTAGAACGTTGTGTGTATACAACGTATTTAATATGAGTTTCTTTGTTCAAAATTAAACTATCGAGTACCTTGTATGATACAAACTTAAGTTTATAATTATAAGGTTCAGAAATTATGCCTGAAGGTGGTAAAAGTGCCAGTCTTGAAGAAAACACTTCCTTAATATACTCAGGCACGTACAGTGTTTCCTTTGCTAATTCAGGTAAGCGTACTTTATTGTAAAATTGGTAATCTAAAGTACAGTTCTCATTTGCAAGCAATCCATCATTAATCTGTTTTAAATAACCCGTTAAAAATCCTGGCGACCAGTTGAGGAAACTAGACTTGTTATAGAAATTTGATAAAATATTATTTTTTATACTTCTTTTTGATCCGAATTGTTGATCCTGCGTTTCGACCAGCAGATTGGAGTTCCGATCAGCAAAAAGTGCAACCGTTGCCAATATACTTTCTTCCTTTACTTTAGGCTTTTTAGATGGCGTAATTAATTTCAGCGCATAAACGATATTTACATTGGTTGTACTGTCCAGCTTTTCGGCATAACCATCGAAATAAAAAAAAGAATAATTTGCAAGCGTATCGTAACGGGCAAGATCTTCGGGCTTAATAATTTTATAAGGTGTAATAGTCCAGTTTTTTTTAATGGCCTGATCAAATTTTTCCAATTCAGCATAATCCGCATACTGTAAAGTAAACAAGGTTGTTGTTTTTTTAAATATCTCTAATTTTTGACTGTTTAAAAGAGCGGCTCCAAAATAAGATACCTGACTTTTACAAATTGTAGCCCATAAAATAAATAGGCTAAATAGGAGAATTCCTCTAGCTTTTAACATATTAAGTGTTTTCATTTTGTGTTTGACTATGATAAGAAAAATTTGACAAATATTTTGAATTTTTCTATTGCATTAACAAAATACATTCATTAGCTTTGTTATGCAAGCATAATAAATTAGCAAAAATGAAACAACAACAAACCATAGATTACCACGTTAAGTTTGCCTGGCAAAATATGTTTAATAAGTACAATCAAATGGCATCGAGTTTCGGGATTACCCAGGCCATTGGTTATATGCTTATTAATATAGATGATGCCGAAGGAACTGCAGTTTCAAATTTAGCTGGCTTGCTTGGGGTTAAAGCAACCAGTTTATCCCGTATGTTAAATAATATGGAAGAGGCCAACCTCATTTACCGTGAAACATCTGCGGGCGATAAACGATCGGTAAAGGTTTTTCTAACTGATTTCGGTAAAGAGAAAAAACAATTGGCCAAAGGTGTTGTTCGGAAATTTAATGAATATCTCGATGAGCATTTCTCTAAAAAGGAGAAAGAGACTTTTATTAACCTATTGATAAAACTAAATGATATCACGGTAGCCTATACTGTTGATTAACAAATATAACAATCAAATCTGTTTGGTAGGTTGCTGCGTAAAATGGTACTATCAGACTAATGAAAAGCAAATAGATAATGAAACGAAGCATTAATAAAGTTGCAGTTTTAGGTTCGGGTATTATGGGATCGCGTATTGCATGCCATTTCGCCAATATTGGTGTAGAGGTATTGTTGTTAGATATTGCCCCTAAAGAGCTAAGTCCCGAAGAGCAGGCAAAAGGATTAACACAGGATAACCCAGCTGTAAAAAACCGGATTGTAAATACAGCTTTGCAAACGGCAGTAAAAACAAACCCATCTCCAGTTTATAGCAAAAAGGCATTAAATAAGATCAAAACTGGGAATTTCGACGATGATATGCCGAAAATTGCCGGTTACGATTGGGTAATTGAAGTCGTGGTCGAAAATCTTGATATCAAGAGAAAAGTTTTTGAACAGGTAGAGCAATTCCGTAAACCAGGTACTTTAATAACTTCAAATACTTCTGGTATTCCAATCCACTTAATGGCTGAGGGAAGAAGCGAGGATTTTAAATCGCATTTCTGCGGTACACACTTTTTTAATCCGCCCCGCTATTTAAAATTGTTGGAGGTTATCCCTACGCCACATACACAACCGGAAATTGTTGATTTTCTGATGCATTACGGCGATAAGTTTTTAGGAAAAACAACTGTTTTATGTAAGGATACTCCTGCTTTTATCGCCAATCGTGTAGGTGTTTATTCCATCATGGCACTTTTACATTTAGTTGAAAAATTGGATCTGACAGTGGAAGAGGTTGATAAATTTACCGGACCAGCCTTGGGTAGACCAAAATCGGCTACTTTCCGTACTTCGGATGTGGTAGGTTTAGATACCATGATCAAAGTAGCAAAAGGGCTTTACGATAATTGCCCAGATGATAAAGCGCACGATCTGTTTAAGCTTCCTGCATATGTACAAAAAATGGAAGAGAACAAATGGCTTGGCGATAAAACTAAACAGGGTTTCTATAAAAAAACGAAATCTGCCGATGGCAAAACCGAAATCCTTGCGCTTGATTTAAAAACATTGGAGTATAAACCACAGCAAAAGGTAAAGTCGGCTACCTTAGAAATGACCAAGCCGGTTGAGAACCTTCGCGAGCGCATGAAGATTTTTGCTAAAGGAAAAGATAAGGCAGGTGAGTTGTTCCGCCATTCTTCATTTGGTTTATTTGAATATGTATCAGACAGAATTCCAGAAATTTCTGATGAATTGTACCGTATCGATGATGCCATGCGTGCAGGTTTTGGTTGGGAACTTGGTCCATTTGAGTTATGGGATGCAGTAGGTGTAAAAGAAGCCATCGAAGGAATGGAGCAATATGGCAATAAAGCTGCGGCTTGGGTGCAAGAAATGCTCGATGCCGGCAATACTTCATTCTATAAAGTAGAAAACGGCATTAAAAAATATTACGATATTCCTTCTAAAAGTTATAAAGCTTTACCTGGAACAGATGAGTTTATTATTTTAGATAACCTTCGCGAAAATAAAACCCTTTGGAAAAACTCAGGTGTTTCGATTATCGATCTGGGCGACGGCATTTTGAATGTAGAATTCCACACTAAAATGAATACCATTGGCGGTGATGTGATCTCTGGAATAAATAAAGCGATTGATATGGCCGAGAAAGATTACCGTGGTTTGGTAATCGGCAACGATGGGGCAAACTTCTCTGCCGGAGCAAATGTAGGAATGATTTTTATGATGGCGGTAGAGCAGGAGTGGGATGAATTGAACATGGCGATCCGCATGTTCCAGAATACTTCGATGCGTATCCGTTATTCTTCTATTCCGGTTGTGGTGGCACCACATAATTTAACCTTGGGTGGTGGTTGCGAATTCAGTTTGCATGCCGATCACGTTCAGCTTTCTGCCGAAACTTATATGGGTTTGGTTGAGTTTGGTGTAGGTGTTATCCCTGGTGGCGGCGGTACCAAAGAATTTGCTTTGCGCGCTTCTGATGAATATAAGGATGATCAGATTGTGCAGAATGCCTTGAAAGACCGTTTCTTAACCATCGGAATGGCTAAAGTTTCTACTTCTGGTTATGAGGCTTACGAACTGGGCTATCTGCAAAAAGATAAATTCTCAATCTCAATGAACCGGAACCGCTTATTGGCCGATGCAAAAGCTAAAGCAATAGAATTGGCTGATGCTGGTTATACAAAACCTGTGCAACGGAACGATATTAAAGTATTAGGAAAGCAAGGTTTAGGAATTGTTTATGCAGGTGCAAACAGCATGTATGCAGGTCATTTCATATCCGAGCACGATAAAAAAATATCCGAAAAATTAGGTTATGTAATGTGCGGCGGCGATTTATCTGCTCCAACAGAAGTAACGGAGCAATATTTATTGGATCTGGAAAGGGAAGCATTTTTATCACTTGCAGGTGAGCGCAAATCGTTAGAACGGATTCAGAGTATTATTACGAAGGGGAAACCGTTGAGGAATTAATGGATACATAGAAATCTATGGGGTTTCTGCGACGTCACCCTGAATTTATTTCAGGGTCTTTCCAGGATAGATGCTGAAACAAGTTCAGCATGACGAACGCGAAAAATTAAAAAGATAATATTGGCTATTGCCATAAAAATACTAAAAACAATGGAAGCATATATTATAGCCGGATATCGTACAGCAGTGGGCAAAGCACCCCGTGGCGTATTCCGTTTTACAAGAGCTGATGATTTAGCTGCAGAAGTAATCAGAGCTTTAGTGGCATCGGTTCCGAATTTAGATAACGAACAGATTGATGATGTAATAGTAGGTAACGCTACTCCAGAAGCGGAACAAGGCTTAAATATTGGCCGTATGATTTCGCTAATGGGTTTGGATACCGATAAAGTTCCTGGTGTTACGGTGAACCGCTATTGTGCATCGGGTTTAGATACCATTGCTACGGCAGTTGCCAAAATTAAGGCTGGCATGGCCGATTGTATTATTGCCGGTGGGGTGGAGGTAATGAGTGGAATGCCTTTTGGAGGTTGGAAGCTTGTACCAAATGCAGAAGTTGCAAAAAACAATCCAGATTGGTATTGGGGTATGGGATTAACCGCCGAAGCAGTAGCTAAAGAATATAATGTGAGCCGTGAAGATCAGGATGCTTTTTCGTTAAAATCTCACGAGAAAGCTATTCACGCTATAAAAAATGGTCATTTAAAAGATGGGGTTCTGCCAATCACGGTAAACGAAAATTACCTTGATGCAAACCTTAAAAAGAAAACCCGTTCTTACGTGGTTGATACCGATGAGGGTCCACGTGCAGACACTACCTTAGATAAGTTGGCGAAACTGAAACCCGTATTCGATGCGGTTGGAAGCGTAACTGCGGGTAATTCATCTCAAACATCTGATGGTGCAGCCTTTGTGCTGGTGGTTTCTGAAAAGAAAATGAAAGAACTCAATGCAGAACCTATTGCCAGGTTGGTAAGTTACGGTATCGCAGGAGTTCCACCACGCATTATGGGTATTGGCCCAATCGAGGCGATTCCAAAAGCGTTGAAACAGGCAGGTTTGAAAAAAGAAGATATCGATTTAATCGAACTGAATGAAGCTTTTGCCTCACAATCGTTAGCCGTAATCAGAACACTGGATTTAAATCCTGATGTAATTAACGTGAATGGTGGTGCTATTGCATTAGGGCATCCGCTGGGCTGTACCGGGGCAAAACTTACCGTACAGATTATGAGCGAGCTAAAAAGACAGAACAAAAAGTACGGAATGGTAACTATGTGTGTAGGAACAGGACAAGGTGCTGCAGGGATTTTTGAACTTTTGTAAGCGATTAGTTTAGTCGCATCGAAATGACGACCGAATTAGGAAAAAGCTAATAACGGTCGTCACCCTGAATTTATTTCAGGGTCTTTATAGTAAGCTAGATACTGAAACAAGTTCAGCATGACGCGTCATAAAAAAATAACATTAATGATTTGAGTTTGAAATTTGGGCAGGTCTCAAATCTCAAATCTCATTTCTCAAATCTCATAACAATGGAAACAACTGAAAAAAAGACAATTAAAGGCGGTGAATTCTTAATTAAGGATACCACTTATCAGGAAGTATTTATCCCTGAAGAATTTGATGAAGAGCAGCAGATGATTGCGCAAACCTGTCGCGATTTTCTGGCGGCTGAGGTTTATCCCAATTTAGATAAAATCGACAAACAGGAAGATCCTGAGCTTATGCCAACGCTTTTAACCAAAGCTGGCGAACTGGGTATTCTTGGTGTTTCGGTACCGGAAGAATACGGAGGTTTCGGCAAAAACTTTAACACTTCTATGCTGGTTGCAGATGTAGTAGGTGCAGGACACTCTTTCGCTGTTGCGCTTTCAGCTCATACCGGAATTGGTACATTACCAATTTTATATTATGGTAACGAAGCGCAAAAAGCAAAGTATATTCCTAAACTCGGTTCGGGTGAATGGAAGGCTGCTTATTGCTTAACCGAGCCAAACTCAGGTTCGGATGCAAACTCTGGTAAAACCAAAGCCACGCTGAGCGACGATGGTAAACACTACATCATCACAGGACAGAAAATGTGGATTACAAATGGTGGTTTTGCCGATATTTTTATCGTTTTCGCTAAAATTGACGATGATAAAAACTTAACTGCATTTATTGTGGAGAAAGGTTTCGGTGGCATCACCATGAATCCTGAAGAGCATAAAATGGGGATTAAAGGTTCGTCAACCCGTCAGGTTTTCTTTAATGATTGTCCGGTACCGGTTGAGAACATGTTGAGCGATAGAGAAAACGGTTTCAAAATAGCGGTTAACATTTTAAATATCGGCCGTATCAAATTATCGGCGGCAGCCATTGGTGCTTCAAAGGCAACATTAAATACAGCGATTAATTATTCGAATGAGCGGATCCAGTTTGGTCGCCCGATTTCTAAATACGGTGCTATCCGTTTCAAAATTGCAGAAATCGCCGCCAAACTTTATGCTGTTGATGCAGCGAACTATCGTGCAGGTCAGAATATTGATGATACTTACGATCAACTGGTTGCAGCTGGAATGGAATCTGGTAAAGCGAGGTTAAAATCTGTTGAACAATTTGCAGTAGAGTGTGCCATTTTAAAAGTATGGGGTTCTGAAGCTTTAGACTATACTGTGGATGAAGGTGTGCAGATTTACGGTGGTATGGGCTTTAGTGCCGATGCGCCAATGGATAGGGCGTACCGGGATGCACGTATCAACCGGATTTTCGAGGGTACAAACGAAATTAACCGCTTGTTAACAGTTGATATGATGCTGAAACGCGCGATGAAAGGTGAATTGGATTTAATGACGCCAGCTACAGCAGTTGCAGCCGAATTAATGAGCATCCCTGATTTTAGTGAAGAAGATACTATCTTGTTTGCGGCAGAGAAAAAGGTACTCTCGAATTTGAAAAAAGCTACTTTAATGGTGGCTGGTGCTGCGGTTCAAAAGTTGATGATGACTTTAAGCAAAGAGCAGGAAATTTTAATGAACATTGCCGACATGGCCAGTTATGTTTATGTGCTCGAATCCGCACTATTGAGAACAGAAAAATTAGCAAGTACCCGCGGCGAAGAAGCCATTGCAGGTCAGTTAGATCTATTAAGAATTTATTTAGTAGAAGCGGTTGATGGCATAGCCAAAGCAGGTAAAGAAGCACTTTGGGCATTTGCTGAGGGTGATGAGCAACGTATGATGTTGGTTGGTTTGCGCCGTTTTACAAAAGTGGAACCATTTAATGTTAAAGATGCCCGTCAAAGAGTTGCCCAACAGCTTATTGAGGCAAATAAATATATTTTTTAAGGGAGGTTTAGGGTGTAGAGCTTAAGGTTTAGGGTTTGGGGGCATTAACTCAGGCGCTAAACCTTTTTTGGTTTTGAATTATGTTTCGAAGATTCGGGTTAACAGTACCACAGAACCTGAATAATTAGCCCTGATTGAAACGTTATCCTTTTTCTTGCAGAACCCATTATATGCTGTCATGCTGAGGCACGAAGTGATAGGACATCAGTAAATGGTCGTCATCTCGACTGTAGCACAGCGAAATGGAGAGATCTATCAAGGCAGATTTCTCGACTGCGTTGCACTCCGCTCGAAATGACGGTAACTTGAGAGATTTTTTTACAAGTAGATTGATTACTGTCGTTTATATTGATTTTTATGTAGTAAATTAAAACTAAGCATGACAGAAGTTGAAAAGGTAAATTGTAAAGCAAGACTGTAACATCTGATATGCAGGAAATTTCGCTTCAAAAAAAATCATAAGTCCTTAGCTTTATGCTATTAAAATCCTATTTTCGCGCATGATTAAATTTAGATTCCTTACCATACTCTTTTTATGTTTAGTTGCGGTTTCATCTTGCAAAAAAGATGAAGACCCTGAAAAACAGATGACCGATTTCATCAAACAAAATAATATTAATGCAGTTAGAGACGATTCTGGCTTATATTATCAGATCATTAAACCTGGCACGGGTTCGTTTACTTATCCAAACAATACTAAAATCACCATTAAATATGAGGGTAGGTTATTAGATGGAAGTGTATTTGATAATGGTGGTGGCAAAGAGCAGACCTTTAATCTGGCAGAATTAATACAGGGCTGGAGAATAGGCATTCCTAAAATACAAAAGGGTGGAGAAATTAGGTTGATCGTTCCACCAGGTTTGGGCTATGGAAGCGGTTCGGTAGGCCCCATTCCAGGTAACTCCGTATTAGATTTTACCATACAGCTGTCTAATACACAATAAGCGTAAAAGACTAAATTCAGATCAAAAATGCTTCTTTAGTCTTTTTGCTTTAACTTTAAGCGCCTTAAAATTGTTAAAATAGGTTAAAAATTGTAGCATCCGTATTAAAAGCTTATTTTTGCGGATGATGGTTAAGTTTAAATATTTTATACTCATGATCTGCCTTGCAGGGTGCTTAGCAGCCTGTAAGAAAAATGTGCCAGTTGATGATTATGATCCTACGCCACAATTTAAGGCCGATACTGCTGCAATAAGCGCTTTTGTAAAAGCTAATAACATCCTGGCTACGAAAGATGCCAGTGGAATATTTTATCAGGTATTAGAACCAGGAACAGGAAGTGTGGTGTATGCAGCATCTACAAAAATCACTTCTGATTATGAAGGGAGATTATTAAACGGAACTATTTTCGATGGTACCAAAGGAACTCCAACTTCGTTTTTACTTGGAAATGTTATTGTAGGATGGCAAATTGGGATTCAAAAAATACAAAAAGGTGGTAAGATCAGATTGATAATACCTTCATATTACGCTTACGGAACACGATCGCCATCATCTCTGGTTCCTGCAAATTCAATACTCGATTTTACTATAACACTTACAGACGTACAATAATAAATGAATAAATTTACTAAACTTAGCCTATTCTCACTTTTACTGGCTACTACAATCTTTAGCTCATGTAAAAAAGAATATGAGTCTATTGAAAGTGTAGATGATGCCGCTATCCAGGCTTATCTTAAAAAGAACAATCTTACCTTCACTAAAGATACAAAAGGCTATTATTATAAACTCACCGACCTAGGTTCTGGTGCAACAATTGCAAATCAGGACTCGGTTTATTATTCATATACCTTTAAAACCTTATCAGGGCAGGTGTTAGATAAAACATCTGATTTGATGATTCCAGGTACTTTTTTGGGTTATACTGATCGATTTACCATTAATAATATATCGTATGTATTTACGCCAATGAGAGAAGTGCTAACCAAATTGAAGAGAGGTGGCAAAGCAACTTTAATTATGCCTTCCAATATGGCTTTTGGCAAAAATGGATTGCCTACATTGAACATTGAATCTAATGAAAATATTATTGTTGATTTAGGTATCTATGCTGAATCGAAAAGGCACGAAATTGACGAATTGGAAATTAATAAATTAATTGTCAATAATAATTTAACAATGATTAAGGATCCCTCACGGGCACGTTATACTATTATTACACCTGGTACAGGAACTGATGCTATTAATTTAAATTCTACAATAGTTGCAAATTATACTTTAAGGTCTTTAGATGGTGTTGTAATACCACAGACTGGTCAAATAACTGATGTTTTAAGTAATTTGTTTAAAGGTTGGCAGTTAATATTGCCTGGGAAAGTTACAGCCGGAGGTAAACTTCGTTTAATCATTCCCGCAGACTTGGGTAATGGATCCCAGCCTTTAGACTTCGATATCGAAATCGTAAGTGTTAAGAATTAGATAAAGCCTCTTTAAAAGCTTTTAAAACCCTTTCTCTTGCAAAAGTATGCTCAACAATTGGTTGGGCATATTTTTTTGTCCCAAATTCTGGTACCCACTTTTTAATATAATCGAACTTGGGGTCGAATTTTTTGGTTTGAAGTTCAGGGTTAAAAACCCTAAAGTATGGTGCGGCATCATTTCCTGATCCTGCGGCCCATTGCCAGCCGCCTACATTGCTAGCCATTTCGTAATCCAACAACTTTTCTGCAAAATAAGCTTCTCCCCAACGCCAGTCTATGAGTAAATGTTTAGTTAAAAAACTGCCCACAATCATGCGTACACGGTTGTGCATCCAGCCGGTTTGATTGAGTTGCCTCATTCCTGCATCTACAATAGGATAGCCGGTATTGCCCTCGCACCAAGCCTTAAATTCATCTTCATTGTTGCGCCATTTAATTTTATCGTATTGTTTTTTAAAAGAATCAATAGCTGAGTAGGGGAAGTGCCAAAGGATGGTCATGTAAAATTCTCGCCATGCCAATTCAGAAAGCCAGACATCCGATTTTGCTTCCAATGCATCCTTTACAGCTTTTCTGATGCTTAATGTTCCAAAACGCAAATGCAGTCCGATACGTGTGGTGCCATCAAGCGCAGGGAAATCACGTTCTTTTGCATAATCATCGAGTTTGTTTTTATAGCTGATTTTCGGGAAATTCAATTTGCTCTTTTCAAAACCCATTGCATTTAAACTTGGAAGGGGCAAATTTTTGTTTTGTAATAGATTTTTAAGATATTTTTTAGTTGGATAGGCCTTCACATAAAAATCGTTCAGCTTTGCATGCCATTGTTTGTAAAAAGGGGTAAAAACAGTGTAGGGTGTTTTGTCGGCTTTTAGGATTTCATTTTTTTCAAAAATAACCTGATCCTTGTACGTTTTGAAGGCTATTTTTTCGCTGGTTAAAAATTCGGACATGTTATCATCACGTTCGCGGGCATAAGGTTCGTAGTCATGATTGGTATATACGCCCTTTACAGCATATTCTTTTAAAATCTCTGACCATATTTTTTCGGGCTTGCCATATTTTACCAATAAATCTGAGCCATGTTGCTGAAGTTCTTTCTTTAAATCCTCAATGGTTTGGTAAATGAAGGTTACGCGGGCATCATCTTTTGGAAGTTTATCCAATATGTTTTGATCAAAAATAAACAATGGTAAAACCGGATAACCACTTTTAAGTGCATGATACAAAGCGGCATTATCTGCTAAACGTAAATCGCGGCGAAACCAGTGAATGGATATTGAAGTCATGGAAAATTATAAATTGATTGATTTTTGCGTCATGCTGAACTTGTTTCAGCATCTTCTAGCGCAGATATTCCGGTAAGATCCTGAAATAAATTCAGGATGACGGCTACTTCCAGAATTAACCAGTTAACCCTATTTGTAAAGATCCTTTAATGCATGCCCCAGATGGGTGAATTTAAATTTAAACCCAGCATCTAGAATTTTTTGTGCCGAGGTATTGTTGCTCATTAAAACGGCTTCAACACGCTCACCTAATAACAATTCCAGCGCCTTTTTCGGAACCCTGATCGGCCAAACAGGACGATGAAGCTGTTTAGCAATAGCTTTGGTTAACGTTTTATTAGTGACAGGAAAAGGAGCACAGGCATTATAGCAATTCTCCATTTTAAGATTTTCTAGTGCTTCTATGTACATTTCAACCATATCATCAATATGCAGCCAGGGAGTCCATTGTTTACCTGTACCTAAAGCTGCTCCGGCAAATAACTTAACTGGTTTATCGAGTTGAGGTAAGGCACCACCCTGATTACTTAAAACAATTCCGGTACGGAGTTTTACAATTCTGAGGCTTAGCTTTTTACCTTGGTCTACGGCATCTTCCCAAAGTTTACAGCATTCGGCTAAAAATCCGTAACCGTTCGGGCTTTCTTCTGTTAAAATTTCATCGCCACAATCGCCATAAAAACCAACTGCCGAGGCAGAAATGAAAGATTTTAGCTGGTTGTCGGGTTTCGATTTAATGGTTTTAAAGAGTAATTCTGTTGATTTTACGCGGCTATCGATGATCTGTTTTTTCCGTTCATCGGTCCATTTTTTATCTGCCACAGGTTCTCCCGCTAAATGGATAATGGCATCCACGCCATTCAAACAATCAGCATCGATAGTTCCTTTGTAAACATCCCACACAAAATTATTTGGATTATTGTCTTTCTTTCGCGAAAGTGTGTTCACCTCATAACCCTTGCTTAGCAAATGTTTTTTCAGCTCAGTACCCATAAGTCCTGTCGCCCCGGTAATCAGAATTTTCTTAGCCATCTTTTTAAAACAGTAAAGATACAAAAGGGTTTTTATGGCTTCATTTAAAACGATATTAATTCAGTTCTAATTCTTTTGTTACCTATTTGTAAAGAATTATTTAGGGGTTTGATGAAGAGGAAAAATAAGATAAATTTGTAAACGCGTTCTTACACCCTTTTCGATAAAAGATGTCCAAAAAAATTTTAGTCTGGTTTAGAAATGATCTTCGCTTGCATGACAATGAAATGCTGGTCGAGGCAATTGCTAAATCTGATTCGATTTTACCTGTTTACATTCTCGATCGCCGTTCTTTTGGCGAAACAAAATACGGCACGCTAAAAACAGGTAATATTAGAGCGCAGTTTATTTTAGAAAGTGTTTTAGGATTACGCAATTCTTTAAAACAGATTGGCGGTAACTTGCTTATCGCCGAAGGCAATCCCGAAGACATTATTCCTCAGCTTGCTCAGGAATATGAGATTACCGAAGTTTATCATCACCGTGAAGTAGCACGCGAAGAAACACATGTTTCAACTTTGGTAGAAAATGCACTTTGGAAATTACGCATCAACCTTAAACATTTTATTGGCCATACCTTATATAATAAGGAAGACCTACCTTTTCCCATTAAGGATATTCCTGATGCTTTTAACCAGTTTAAAAAGAAGATTGAACGCGATTCGATTATCAAGCCCTGTTTTTCTGCACCCGATCGGATTAATGTAGCCGAAGTGATTGATTGGGGAACATTATCGTCATTAGAAGACTTTAATCTTTTGCCACAGCAAAAAGACCAGCGTTCTGATTTTGAATTTGTTGGTGGAGAGGCTGAAGGTTTGGCCCATCTCCAAAAAGTGATTGTAGCCATGCAACAGGCTGCAACAACCAAGAATTTAATTCTGGCTTCAAAACTATCGGCATGGCTGGCCATGGGTAGTTTATCACCACGGAAAGTATATTGGGAAATTAAAAAAATGGAAGGCGTACCCAATACCAAAGCCATGTTCAATCACATTTTATTAGGCTTGCTTTGGAGAGATTACTTCCGTTTCATGTTCAAAAAATATGGCAATACTTTTTTTAGTCCGGATGGATTTGGCAGCCAGGGGCTGATTGATATTGTGAATGAGCAAGACAATTTTAGTAAATGGAAGAATGCACAAACAGGTTTTGCTGTAGTAGATGCGGTGATGACGGAGTTAAATCAGACCGGTTTCATCTCGAATATCGCCAGACAAACTGCGGCCTTATATCTGATTAATAATTTAGAAGTAAGCTGGATTTTTGGCGCAGCATATTTTGAAGAAAAACTGATCGATTATAATCCTGCAAGTAATTGGGGTAACTGGGCCAATGTAGCTGGTGTAGGTAACGATCAGAAATCAAAAAGTGTTTTCGACCTAGATAAAAATATCAAAAACCTTGACCCAAAAGGCAATTACTCCTTAACTTGGGCATCATAGTTGTAATGACTGAATGATTGAGTGTTGAATGATGGAATTGAAATTTTATCGATTAATACAAGTGGTATTTTTGTCATTCTCTCATTCAATAATTTTGTCATTCAATAATTCTCATTTTAATCGAGATTTTTGCCATTTATATAAGGTAAAATTCTAATTTTGTAATGCTTATAGTAAACAGTTAATAATGGATAAATTATCTTATCTTAATGGCGCAAACGCCGAATATATAGAGTCTTTATATCAATCATATCAACAAGATCCCGAGTCTGTTGAATTTGGTTGGCGGAAATTTTTCGAAGGTTTCGATTTTGGAAGAGGATCGGAAGCTCCTGCAGTAACAGCAGAAACTCCTGAACAATTTTTAAAAGAGGTTAATGTATTAAATCTGATTGATGGCTATCGTAGCCGCGGTCACTTATTTACGCACACCAATCCGGTCCGCGAAAGACGTAAACATTTACCAACATTAGATCTTGCAAATTTTGGATTATCGGATGCTGATTTAGAAACCGTTTTCAACTCTGGTGTTGAGATTGGTATCGGTGCGGCAAAATTGAAAGACATTGTAGCCTTCTTAAAACAAACATACGCACACTCAATCGGTGCAGAATATAAGTTTTTACGTACACCTGAAGTGTTGAACTGGATTCAGCAAAAAATGGAAAGTGCGCGTAATACCCCTAATTTCTCAATCGATGAGAAAAAACGCATTCTCCGGAAATTAAACGAAGCGGTAAGTTTCGAAAATTTCTTAGGCACCAAATTTTTGGGCCAAAAACGTTTCTCGTTAGAAGGTGCAGAAGCTTTAATCCCTGCTTTAGATTCAGTAATCGAAAAAGGTGCTGAATTAGGTATTGAAGAATTTGTAATTGGTATGGCACACCGCGGTCGTTTAAACGTGTTAGCCAATATCATGCAAAAAACATATAAAGATATTTTTGCTGAGTTTGAAGGTAAAAGCTACAACCCAGATACGCCATTTGGTGGCGACGTAAAATACCACTTAGGTTATTCTACGGATGTTACTACCGTTTCGGGTAAAAGTGTTCACTTAAGTTTATGCCCTAACCCATCGCACTTAGAAACTGTTGACGGTGTGGTAGAAGGTATGAGCCGCTCGAAAATCGATTTCAAATATGGTGGCGACAACAGCCGTTTAGCACCGATTTTGATTCATGGTGATGCTTCTGTTGCCGGCCAAGGTATTGTTTACGAAGTAATCCAGATGGCAGGCCTTGAAGGTTATAAAACAGGTGGAACCATTCACCTGGTAATTAATAACCAGATTGGTTTTACCACCAATTATAAAGATGCGCGTACCAGTACTTATTGTACCGATATTGCTAAGGTAACTTTATCTCCGGTTTTCCACGTAAATGGTGATGATCCTGAGGCTTTGGTTTATGCCATTAACCTGGCAATGGAGTATCGTCAGAAATATAAAAACGACGTTTTTATCGATATTCTTTGCTACCGTCGTTTCGGACACAATGAGTCTGATGAGCCTAAATTCACCCAGCCATTATTATACAAAACAATCGAAAAACATCCTAATCCAAGGGAAATCTATATCGATCAGTTAACCAAAGAGGGTAAGTTGGAAGCCGGTTTGGCAAAAGAAATGGAAAAAGATTTCCGTGGTATTTTGCAGGAACGCTTAAACGAAGCTAAAGAATTTGTTGCAGGTAATGCCGAAGTTAAATTTGGTGGTGCATGGGCAGATTTGCGTATGGCTACACCTAAAGATTTCGAATCTTCTCCAGTTACTGCGGTTAAAAAATCTACTTTATTAGAAATTGGTAAGCGTATTACAGCTTTGCCATCTAATAAAAAGTTCTTCAAAAAAATCGAAAAACTATTTGCTGAACGTGGCAAAATGGTTAACGAAACCAATGTTTTCGATTGGGCAATGGGCGAGCAATTGGCTTATGGTACCTTGTTGTCAGAAGGTAAACGTGTTCGTTTAAGCGGTCAGGATGTAGAGAGGGGAACATTCTCTCACCGCCATGCGGTATTAACGCTTGAGGATAGTGAGGAAGAATACGTACCATTGGCAAACATTTCAGATCAACAGGCGCCATTTGATATATACAACTCACACTTATCAGAATATGGTGTTTTAGGTTTCGAGTATGGTTATGCCATGGCAAACCCGAATGCATTAACCATTTGGGAAGCACAATTTGGCGATTTCTTTAACGGTGCACAAATTGTTGTCGATCAGTATATTGCAAGTGCCGAAACCAAATGGCAACGCGAAAATGGTTTGGTAATGTTATTGCCTCACGGTTACGAAGGTCAGGGACCAGAACACTCATCAGCACGTATTGAACGTTTTATGGAGCTTTGTGCCGACTATAACATGCAGATAACAAACTGTACTACTCCGGCTAACTTCTTCCACGTTTTACGTCGTCAGTTTAAACGCGATTTCCGTAAACCTTTGGTAGTATTTACACCTAAAAGTTTATTGCGCCACCCAGCTTGTGTTTCTAAATTAGAAGAATTTACCGAAGGTGGTTTTAAAGAAGTAATTGATGATATAAATGTTAAAGTTGCAGATGTAACACGAATTGTTTTCTGTAGCGGTAAAATTTACTACGAGTTATTAGAGAAACAACAGGCTGATAAATTGAAACATGTCGCTCTGGTTCGTGTAGAGCAGTTATATCCAACTCCTGTTGATCAGATGGAAGCCATCCAGAAGAAATATAAAAATGCTAAAGAAGTTTTCTGGGTACAAGAAGAGCCAGAGAACATGGGCGCATGGCCATATTTATTCCGCAGGTTGTACAAAACAGCTTTAAAAGGCATTGATGTAATTTCGAGAAGAGAAAGCAGCAGTACCGCAACAGGTTTTGCAAAACAACATGCTAATCAACAGGCTTATATTTTAGCAAAAGCTTTAGAAATTTCGGTAACGGATGATGTAAAGGATATCGCCAAAAAAGCAACAAAAAAATTAGTTCAGATCGATTAGGTGCATTGCGCTAAGCGTTGGAGCATGGCGTTTGATATTGATTATTAGAAGATAAAAAACATAACATTACAAAAATGAGTTTAGAGATAAAAGTTCCACCTGTTGGTGAGTCGATAACCGAAGTTGTTTTATCACGTTGGATAAAAAACGATGGCGATGTTGTTGAAATGGATGAAGTTATTGCCGAATTAGAATCGGATAAAGCAACATTCGAATTAACTGCAGAACAAGCTGGAACTTTAAAAACCATAGCAGCCGAAGGCGATACTTTAGCCATTGGTGCAGTAGTTTGTAAAATTGAAGATGGTGGTGCAGCTGCTAGTCCTAAGTCAGAAGTCGAAAGTCCTAAGTCTGATGCACAAGCTCCAGTTGCGGTAGCTGACGCTCCAAAGACTCAAGACTCCGGACTTGTGACTAAAGACTCTTACGCGACGGGAACTCCTTCTCCTGCTGCCGGTAAAATCCTTGCAGAAAAAGGAATTGACGCTGCTGCTGTAAAAGGTACTGGTGTTGATGGTCGGATTACTAAAGACGATGCTGTTAAGGCTGAGGCAGGTAAAAAACCAGAGGCACCAAAAGCAAGCGCCCCAGTTGTTGCTGCTGCTCCTGCAGGTAGCCGCGGCGAACGTCGTGAGAAAATGTCTCCACTACGTAGAACGGTTGCAAAACGTTTAGTTGCTGTTAAAAATGAAACCGCAATGTTGACTACTTTTAACGAAGTTAACATGAAACCGATTATGGATTTACGCGGAAAATATAAAGATCAGTTTAAAGAAAAATTTGGTGTTGGTTTAGGCTTCATGAGCTTTTTTACTAAAGCAGTTACCGAAGCATTAAAAGATTTCCCTGCGGTTAACGGTCGTATTGAAGGTGAAGAATTGGTTTACAATGACTTTGCTGATATTTCGATTGCAGTTTCTGCACCAAAAGGTTTAGTGGTTCCGGTAATCCGTAATGCAGAAAGCATGACTTTAGCTCAGATTGAAAAATCAGTTTTAGAATTGGCTTTAAAAGCACGTGATAGCAAATTAACCATCGAAGAAATGACTGGTGGAACATTCACCATCACTAATGGTGGTGTGTTTGGTTCAATGATGTCGACTCCGATTATCAATGCGCCACAATCGGCTATTTTAGGTATGCACAACATTGTTGAGCGTCCGGTAGCTGAAAAAGGTGAAGTGGTAATCCGTCCGATGATGTACGTTGCTTTATCTTACGATCACAGAATTATTGATGGACGTGAGTCAGTTGGTTTCTTGGTTCGTGTGAAACAATTGTTAGAAGATCCGGCTAGATTATTATTAGGTATCTAACCCCTAAGAGGGGCTTAAATCTTTATAGAAAGTCAAGTTTTAATGGCCAATGTGCTATAAAGACTTGACTTCTTTTTTTTATACCTGAAAAATGAAATTAACGTTCAACTTAAAATTTCTTTTTATTTTCCTGGCGATATTTATCGTTGAAATCTTAATTGGCAAATACCTTCACGATGCATTTATCAGACCTTTTGGTGGAGACGTATTGGTTGTTATCCTGATTTATGCATTTTTTCGGATCTTCCTTAAAACTAATAATAAGCAGTTAGCATTAGGCGTCTTAATTTTTTCTTTTGTAATTGAGTTCCTCCAAAAGGCAAATTATGTTACCTGGTTTGGTTGGGAAAACAACAAATTAATGAGCACTATATTGGGCACTTCCTTTAGCGTTTACGATCTGCTCGCTTATTTTGTAGGCTATCTGATCTGTTTATTATTTAAGGACTGAGAACCAATTTCCAAGGATTAAAAATCCCGACTAACGATTGTCGTCACCCTGAATTTATTTCAGGGGCTATTTAGCAGCAAAGATGCTGAAACAGTTTCAGCATGACGACTGTGTTAGGTAAAGAAGCTAAACTAATGGGCTATTTAGACAACGCTTTAATTGGTTTTAAATCCAATTGTTTAAATTCTACTTCACTACCTTCAGCCTGAAGTGCAATCTGGCCGCTATTTACTGTGCAATTTGTACCATAGTTTACCATTGTGCCATTTACCCAAACTTTAACTTCGCTGTTCAAACATTGAATAACCATGGTATTCCATTCGCCAAGAGGTTTTTCACTATCATCTGTTAAATTTTTAATCCGGCGGAGTTTATTTCCATTTACACCCCAGTTTTCCTGAGGCCCACGTCTGGTAACCATATCAGGCACAGTTATATCTTCTTCGATGCACCAGAAATCGCCAGCATCTTTATGTTGCATCTGCACTTCCAGCGATTTTGGGAACATACCATACAGTGCCCTTGGTGTTGATGCATGAACTAAAACGCCACAATTGCCTGGTTTGCCAGCAAAGCGGTATTGTACTGTTAACTGGTAATTTTTATAAATTTTATCGGTTATTAAATGCCCACCCGGAGTACCTAAACTTACCAGCATACCATTACGTACAATAAATGGATTAATGGTATCTGGCTTTTTGTCCATGGCAGGTACATCCACATGCCAACCGTTTAGATTTTTTCCGTTAAAAAGGCTTTTTTGTGCAAATGCTGAGCTGCTAATAATAACTAACAATAAAAAGGCATAGTGAAGTTTCATGATATTTGGTTTTTGTATTCCAAATATATTAAATATAAATGGCAGAAGAATTGTAAGAAAATTCGTCATTTCGACTGGAGTGCAACGGAATGGAGAAATCTATGATAACTTTATTTTATAGATCTCTCCGCTACGGTCGAGATGACGACTTTTCTATTAGTATTCCTCGCGTTGTTCTATAACCCAATCTGGTCCCTAATCTGGTCTTAGCGTCTCGCTAAGACCCTAATTTCAATAATTCTTCGTACGGATTTCCCTCAAAGCCCAATAGTTTAGCAAATGCCGGTTCTGTTTTATAACCTTGGTTTTTGAGATCAATGATGTCCTGCCTAAATTTTTCGCCCTTGGCTAAAAGTAATTGGTGTTCAATGAGCATATGCCGATAAGCATTTTGCTGCGTAGTAGGAGTATTTTGTCCGAATATTTCTATTTCGAAACCATCGATGATAAAATTCGCCTTAATGGCGTAGAATTTAGGGCTTTCATGAATGGTGAAGTCTTTTTCAGATCCAAACAGTATGTTTAATTTGTTGATAAATTCATTTTTATCAGAAACTTCGCAGATAATATCCAAATCGCTGTTTTCGATATCGATATTGATTGGAATGGTGCCCACAAGTATTGGATGGTAAGGGCTAAGCTTTTCCAGAACCCGATTGTCTGTTAAAGCACGATAAGCTTTTACTTGTTTTTCATTGCCAGATTGGAGATAAGATATATTAAGGAAGTTGATCATTTGTTATTGGTTATGAATTTTTAACCTTTGTTTCTTGCAGCATCCAAAGTTACTAAACCCGATAGGATGAATGGCAATGCGTTTTAATTCTGGCCGAATTTTTATGAAGAAACTGAAGCAAAGCACAAGCTGCATTGACTATAAGGATAGCGGGAAGCAGCTTAAATATTTGATGCTGGAATTGCTTTTCAAAAACTATTATTATCGTCATTGAGAGAAGGAACGACGAAGCAATCTTTCATGCTTTCGGATTTTACAATAGAGATTGCTCCGTCTTAAATAGAAAGCCCACCTCAGTTAAGAAATGGGCTTGTATATTTCAAACGCTTAAGATGCTGAATCAAGTTCAGCAGGACGAGACGCAAAATTAATCCTCTACAATCTCACTGTTGATGCTCACATCGTCTTTTACATCTTCTTTAAAGTAGTTTTTCTGGAAGATGAGGATCAGTATCACGCCAACTGAAATGGCAGCGTCTGCAAGGTTAAAAACAGGCCTAAAGAAAACAAACTCTTCGCCTCCCCAAATGGGTAACCAGCTAGGGAAGTGCCCTTCTGCAATCGGGAAGTAAAACATGTCTACTACACGACCGTGAAACCAGCTTTCGTAACCATAAATCTTTCCGTAAAATACAGAATCAATAATGTTTCCTAGTGCGCCAGAAAAAATCAGTGCAACATTTAGAATTAAACCACGGTGATATTTATGCTTAATTAGATAATGTAAGCCATAGCCAATTCCTGCAACAGCTGCAATACGGAAAAGTGATAAGGCTAATTTACCAAATTCACCACCAAACTCCATTCCAAAAGCCATTCCATTATTCTCGGTAAAATGGATAATACACCATTTGCCAATAATATGGAATTCCTGACCAAGGTACATGTGCGTTTTAACCCAGGTTTTCACCAGCTGATCGGCCAGTAAAACTAAAAAGATAACAATTAAAGGTTTTGTATAGCCTTTCATTAACTCTGCTTTAGTTTAGCTTCCATGCTTAAAGTTGCGTGAGGAACAGCGCGTAAACGTTCTTTTTGGATTAATTTTCCGGTTTCGCGGCAAATACCATAAGTTTTGTTCTCGATACGTACCAATGCATTCTCCAGGTTGTCGATAAACTTTTTCTGACGTGCAGCCAACTGATTAATCTGCTCTTTTTCCATTGTTGCAGAACCGTCTTCTAATGTTTTGTATGCACCTGAAGTATCTTCTGTTCCGTTTGCGTTTGGATTACTCAAAGAAGTGGTTAAAGAGTTTAATTCCTCTTTCGCCATGCGTAATTTATCTTGAATTAATTCTTTAAATTCTTGTAATTCACTGTCTGAGTAGCGTGTTTTGTTGCTGTTTTCCATGTTCTTTTTCTAATTTTCTAATATATGGATTTATATTTTAGTTACTGAAATGCTTAACTCAACATCGTCGATAACGATTTTGTTTGCATTATTTACAGTATCCGTTAATTCAAATTCATCGGCCAATATTTCCGCGCAAATATAATCCTTGTTTTTGGCAACTGCGCTGGCTACCAAGTTATCATTTTGTAACGAAACTTTAATCCTATCGGTTACTTCAAAATTTAATTCTTTTCGCAAGTTCTGGATACGGTTAACCAATTCACGCGAAATGCCTTCTTGTTTCAGCTCTTCTGAGATTGTAACATCCAAAGCAACAGTTAAACTGCCCAGGTTGGTTACCTGCCATCCCGGAATATCTTCGGCAAAAACCTCAACGTCATCATTTAAATTGATGGTAAATTCTTCACCATTATTACCAACTACGATGATGAAACCGTCATTTTCTAAACGTTGGATATCATCCTGATTTGAATTTTCTAAAGCCTGTTTAACCAGACTCATGTCTTTACCCACTTTTTTACCTAAAGACTTGAAATTAGGTTTAAGCTTTTTCTTAACGATGCCATGCGTATCGGTAATGAATTCGATATTTTTTACATTCGTTTCAGAAAGGATATAATCTGCAACCTTTGATATTTTTTGTTCAAAATCGCCACTTAAAGATGGGATTAAGATTTTCTCAAGTGGTTGACGCACATTAATGCCTGATTTTTTACGCAGCGATAAAACCATCGATGAAATATCCTGAGCGTAAACCATACGCTCATTCAAATCGGTATCAATCAAACTTTGATCGGCCTCTTTCCACAAAGTTAAATGTACCGACTGCTCTGCATGTGCATCGGTAACGGTTAAGTTTCTGTATAACCAATCGGCAAAGAAAGGTGCAACAGGACTCATCAACTGTGCCAAGGTTTCTAAACAAGTATATAATGTTTCGTAAGCTGCACGTTTATCATCGGTCATTTCGCCTTTCCAGAAACGGCGGCGACTTAACCTGATGTACCAGTTACTCAAATGTTCATCAACAAAAGCCTGAATAGCGCGGGTAGCTTTCGTTGGTTCGTAAGTATTGTAACTTTCATCAACTTCGTTGATTAGGGTTTGCAATAACGATAAAATCCAACGGTCTAATTCTGTTCTGTCTTCAACTTTGCTCAGGTTGTTTTTATCGATTTCGAATTTATCGATATTTGCATAAAGGGCAAAGAAAGCATAGGTGTTGTAAAGTGTTCCGAAGAATTTACGGCGCACTTCAGCAATTCCATCAATGTCAAATTTTAGGTTATCCCAAGGATTTGCATTGGAAATCATGTACCAACGCGTTGCATCAGCACCATATTCATTAATGGTTTGGAATGGATCAGCGGCATTGCCCAAACGTTTAGACATTTTTTGTCCGTTTTTGTCTAGCACCAGTCCATTCGAAACTACATTCTTGTATGCTACTTTATCAAAAACCAATGTAGAGATCGCATGTAGCGTATAAAACCAGCCACGCGTTTGGTCTACGCCTTCGGCAATAAAATCTGCAGGAAAATCTTCATTTCGGTCGATTGTTTCTTTGTTTTCAAAAGGGTAGTGCCACTGCGCATAAGGCATAGCACCAGAATCGAACCAAACATCAATTAAATCACTTTCGCGGCTCATTGGTTTGCCTGATGGAGATACCAAAACAATTTTGTCGACCACATTTTTATGTAAATCGATCAAATCATAGTTCTCTTCAGACATGTTCCCGATTTCGAATCCCTTAAAAGGATTTTCTTTCTGGAAACCAGCTGTTATAGATTTTTCAATGGCATTATAAAGTTCCTCAACAGAACCAATTAACACTTCTTCTTTTTTATCTTCAGTTCTCCAGATTGGCAAAGGAATTCCCCAGTATCTCGAACGTGATAAATTCCAATCGTTGGCGTTTTTTAGCCAGTTTCCAAAACGGCCCTCGCCAGTTGACTTTGGTTTCCAGTTAATGGTTTCATTAAGGTCGAACATTCTGTCTTTAACATCCGTAACTTTAATAAACCATGAATCTAAAGGATAATATAAAAGTGGCTCATCAGTTCTCCAACTGTGTGGGTAACTGTGAACATATTTTTCTACCTTGAAAGCTTTATTTTCTTCTTTTAATAAAATAGCAATTTCTACATCAACCGATTTTTCAGGTGTTTCGCCAGCATTGTAATATTCGTTCTTTACATATTTACCCGCGAAAGGGCCTACATGTTTAGTGAATTTACCCTGTAAATCTACTAATGGAACGGGGGTATCATTTTCGTCTAATACCAGCATTGGTGGCACTTCCGGAATGGCTTCTTTAGCTACTTTAGCATCATCCGCGCCAAAAGTAGGGGCAGTATGAACGATACCGGTACCATCTTCAGTAGTTACGAAATCACCAGAAATTACTCTAAACGCATTTTCGGGATTTTGATACGGCAATGCGTAAGTTAATAGTTGTTCATATCTAATTCCAACCAACTCACTTCCTTTGCATTCGGCAAGTATTTGATAGGGGATTTTTTTATCGCCAGCTTTAAAATTTGTAAAATCTTCAACTTCATTGCTTTCAAAGAAAATTTTACTGAATTGCTTGCCAACCAGGTTTTTTGCCAAAATTACATTTGTTGGCAAGAATGTATATTGGTTGAACGTTTTGATTAAAACATATTCGATTTTTGGTCCAACTGTTAAAGCAGTGTTTGATGGTAAAGTCCATGGAGTAGTAGTCCACGCCATCAGGTAAATATCTCCAAATGCTTGTAAAAACGGAGGTAACGTATTCGCTAACGCCTTGAATTGCGCAACAATTGTTGTGTCTGTAACATCTCGGTAAGCGCCAGGCTGATTTACCTCATGCGAACTCAATCCTGTCCCGGCTTTTGGAGAATAAGGTTGGATAGTATAACCTTTATAGATTAATCCTTTATCGTAAATCTGCTTCAGAAGCCACCACACCGATTCCATGTATTTCGACTTATAGGTAATGTATGGGTCGTCCATATCTACCCAATAGCCCATTTTTTCAGTTAAATCGTTCCACACATCAGTGTAACGCATTACTGTTTTTTTACAGGCTTCGTTATAGTCTTCGATAGAAATAGTTTTACCAATATCCTCTTTGGTAATCCCTAATTCCTTTTCAGTTCCAAGCTCAACTGGTAGACCATGTGTATCCCAACCAGCTTTTCTTTTTACCTGATAACCCTTAATTGTTTTATAGCGGCAAAAAATATCCTTAATTGCACGCGCCATTACGTGGTGGATCCCCGGCATGCCATTGGCAGACGGTGGCCCTTCGTAAAAAGTAAACGGATTAGATTTAGGACGGGAAGAAATACTTTTTTCAAAGATATTTTCCTTTTTCCAAAAATCCAGTATTTCTTGCCCTATTTTGGCAAGTTCCAATTGTTTAAATTCGCTATACATCAATCAAGTACCTCAAAAAATTAAAGGTTGCAAAGTTAACAGAATTGACTGAATTTTGGTAGTTTTGGTGTAAATACTTTTAACGTGAAATTATTTAATATCGGGCTTACATTGATGATTGTTGCCGTAATTGCCTTGCCAATTGTTGCGGTGATCAATCCTTCAGACCGGGATTTTGTACTTTATGCTTTTTATTTCTGCGGCTTGCTCGAACTAATCGGGCTTATTTTTGTTTTAATCCATATTGTAACACTAAAAAGAAAGAACCCATGATTAAGCTCTTAAAATTGCAGAAAGCCGTTTTCATCCTCATAGCTGGCGTACTTTCTTTTATTGCCTATAAAATTTTAGATGCCAATGAGGTAAAAGGAAGTATCTATCTACAGATGCTGGCGGGTGTGCTCATCATTATTGGTGCGTTGTGGTTGTTATATCCAATTTTATTCGCCAAAAAGGATAATGATGGCAATGCCGAAATCATTACCGATCCAACGGTCGAAGTTCCGGTAGATGAAGAGGACAAAAAAACTACAGCTGAATAAACCTTACCCTCATAGCCTTTGGGTTTAAAACCAAGGCTAAAAAAAATAAAATCCACATAGGGGTAAATTTCTTGTGAGTTGTATTAGCTCTAAATAACAAATAGAGATAACTATGATTCCTGCATTAATTATTTGGCTCTGCAAGAAATATTTTGCTCCAAAAACCTACAAAACATTCTCCTCCAAAAGCCCTATCAATCCAAAAAGTGTTGCTTCGCTGCTCTTTCTTATCTGTTCATTTTCATCGGCTTTTGCACAGCAAAGTAAATTTAACATCAAGCGTAATGGCGAAGTAATCGGCCAAATGTGTTTTCAGCAGAAAGACGATGGCGATAATGTTTATCTAAAAATAACTTCGAAGGTACAAACCCGTTTTGTTTTCAAAATTGATGTGGAAACAGAGGATGTAGCACATTTTAAAAATGGCAAGCTCATTAGCTCAAATGTAAATCGGATAGTAAATGGCAATGCAAAAGAGGCTAAGAAAACAAGTTGGACAAATAATGTTTACCAACTTAAAACCGGCGATAAAACCAGTACAATAAATCAGCCTATTAGTTATAATATGATGCTCCTGTATGCCAAAGAGCCTGTTAATATCCCCAAAATTTACTCTGATAACTTTCAGTGTTTTATTCCCATTCATAAAAACGGAGCACATCAGTATCGGATCAATCTTCCCGATGGGAATTATAACGACTACCACTTCGAAAACGGAATATGTAAACTGGTAGTTGTGAATCACTCCTTGTACACTATTAGAATGGAAAGGGTTTAATATGGAAACAGTTGCAAATAAGTACCTAAGGGTTTTGGTTACGGGCGCGTCAGGCTTTATCGGCCGGAAGTTAAGTTTTACCCTTGCAGAAATGGGCTACGATGTAGTGGCACTTTGCAGAAATGTTAATCATCCCTTTCTTATTCAACATCGAAATATCCAGTTTGTAAAAGGAGATGTTTTGGATCCTGAAAGTTTAGAAAACGCCATGAAAGATTGCTACCAGGTTTACCATACGGCAGCCATGGCTAAAATGTGGTGTAAAAATGAGCAGGATTTTTACGACGTGAATGTGATCGGAACAAGAAATGTGCTTAGCTGTGCATTAAAATTGGGGGTAGAAAAAGTTGTGCATACCTCAACTTGCGGGGTGTGGGGACCAACATTAAACCTGCCGGTTTCAGAAAACGACCCAAGGGCAGTCGGCTTCCCGATCAGCTATGAACGTACAAAATACCTGGCTGAATTAGAGGTGAAAGAGTTTGTAAAAAAGGGGTTGGAAGTGGTAATTGTAAACCCATCAAGAGTATATGGCGATGGACCAATAACTGATAGTAATACGGTGAGTAAAATGGTTACAGGTTATATAAAGGGTACATGGCATTTTATTCCGGGCGATGGAAAAGCAATTGCCAACTATGCTTTTGTAGATGATGTGGTAGATGGGCATATTGCAGCCATGCAGAATGGCAGGAATGGCGAACGGTATATTTTGGGTGGGGTTGATGTTTCTTTTAATAGTTTTTTCGGTACATTAAGGCAGATCACAGGTAAAAAAACAAGTTTGTATAAAATCCCGGTAGGCATTATTAAAGCTTACAGTTTGCTGGAGTCTTTAAAATCGAAACTTTTTAACCTTACTCCATTTTTTCTGCCAGCGTTTGCCGATAGGTTAAAATGTAATCAGCAATATTCGAGCAATAAAGCCATTGCCGAACTAAATTATAGGATCACGCCTTTTGCAATAGGTTTAGGAAAAACCATTAATCACTTTAAATCTAATTAGGTTAAGGTTATCGTCCTCGTTTGCAACGAGGATGCAGGAGAATGTCGATTGTATCGACTTTTACAACGCTATAATCCACATTGCAAATGTAGTTCTCAACCGTCCTCGTTACAAACGAGGACGATATAAAAGGATAAAAATGAAACGATTAACAGTATTAATTACAGGTGCAAGCGAGGGCTTGGGTAAATCTTTCGCTATCGAATCGGCCAAACGTGGTTTAGGTTTGGTATTGGTTTCGCTACCAAATAGTGGACTGGAACATTTAGCAAATTACCTGCGTGTAAACTTTAACAGTAAGGTGTTCTGTATCGAAATAGATTTGACCAAAAATACCTCCGCAAGCGAAATTTTTGAAAAATTAAGCGCTCATAACATCGAGGTAAATGTTTTAATCAATAATGCTGGTTTAGGGAACTGGAGTTGGTTTGAAGATAAAAATGTCGATTTTTACAGAACACAGATCGAGCTTAACATTACCAATACGGTTTTGCTTACGCGGTTATTTTTAAACCATATCGATAAAAGTACAGCTAGTTATATTTTAAATGTTGGCAGTTTGGGCGGACATTTTATCGTTCCAAAAAAACAGGTTTATGGCGCAACCAAATCTTTTATCGGTTATTTTACCCGTTGTTTGCAACTCGAATTGAGCGGTACAAATGTGCATATTAGCTTACTCAGTCCTGGTGGCATTAATACGAAACCCGAACTGTTGGTAATGAACAATGAATTAAAGGGCTTTGCAAAGGCGACGATTTTAGAGGCCGATTATGTTGCCAAAACAGCAATGGATGGTATGCTGAAAGGAAAGAAAGAAATTATACCGGGTTTTGCTAACCGTTTTTTAGTGGTGTTGGATAAAATTATACCGGGCTTTTTAAAAGAAATTATAATTAGGCGTAAATTGAAATCGATTTTAACAACATAGACCTAAAACCTGTAAGGTTTTAAAAACCCTGCAGGTTTATCTTTATGGAAAGTAACGACACCAATCTTATCGGATTAATTAAAAGCGGTAATAAACAGGCTTTCGACGAAGTGTTTTTAAAGCATTTCAAAAGCCTGCATGCATATGCTTTTACGATAATTAAAGAAAAAGATGATGCCGAAGAAATTGTTCAGAATGTGTTTGTGCGCATCTGGACGAAAAGAGAACAACTTAAAACAGATGGATTTTTGAAATCATTCCTTTATCGTGCGGTGCACAACGAAAGTTTAAACTACCTTAAACATCAAAAAGTGAGATCGAATTTTAACGTTCACTATGCCGATGCTGTTAAAAACGATACAGGAAACTTAAATACAGAGATCATGGCAACAGAACTGCAAAGGAATATCTATTCAGCGATAAATGAGCTGCCCGAAAAATGCAGAAATGTATTTCAGTTGAGCAGGTTCGACCAGATGAAATATCAGGAAATTGCAGATGCACTAAATATTTCTATCAAAACGGTAGAAAACCAGATGGGGAAGGCCTTAAAGATTTTGCGCCTTAGGGTAGCAGATTTTTTGATCCTCATTTTTATTTTATTGAAATAAGCTCATGGATAAAAACTATACACCTATTACCGATGATCTGCTTGCAAAATACTTGCTTGGAGAGGCCACTGTGCCCGAAAGTAAGCAGGTTGAAGCATGGGCAAAATCAAATCCTGATCATTTGAAACAGCTAGAAGATTTCAGGATGATACTAGAGAAAAGTAAACTGCAGATTGATCCTGAAATTGATGAGCATCAGGCTTTAGGTCGGTTAAATGCTCGTTTAGAAACTGAAAAAAAAACGATCGGTTATACATTTATTTTGCGATGGGTGGCTGTGGTATTTATATTTTTTAGTGCCGGCTTATTTTTCTACAACAATTTAATCGGCAATAAAATAAGTGTTAATAGCGGCGAAAATACTGTAACACAAACGCTGCCTGATGGTTCTACTGCAATTCTGAATAAACAATCTGAACTTTCTTTCGTGGGCGGATTTTTTAATAAAACCCGAGACATTAAATTAAAGGGCGAAGCTTTTTTTAAAGTCAGCGCCGATAAGTCGAAACCATTTATCATTAGTGTTAATGATGTTCAGGTAACTGTTGTAGGCACCGCATTTAATGTGAAAAGTGATGGGGCAGCTGTTGTTGTAATTGTAGAAAGTGGAATTGTTAAGGTGAACAATCGAAATGATAGTGTGCGTTTAACTGCTGGAGAGAAAGTAGAGGTAAGTCAAAATCAGCGGCATTTATCTAAAGGAGAAAATCAGGGTAAGTTGTATAATTACTATTATTCGAATGAATTGGTTTGTGATGGAACACCGCTTAGCGAATTAGTTGCCGTACTTAATCAAAAATTTAAATCCAATATCGTTATTGTAAATCCTGTATTGAAAACACTTCCTATAAGCACAACTTTTAAAAACGAATCGCTTAAAGAAACCTTGAATGTGATTGCCGAAACTTTTAAAATAAAAGTTGAGTATGGGCAAGGTATAATTAAACTTAAATAAAAATCAATGCGTACGCTCAGAATAACTGTTATTTTTCTCCTTTTTTTCAGTTCCTTAATAAAAGCACAATCCAATTTATCCAGAAATATCTCACTCAATATCGAGCAGCAAAAACTAAGTTCAGTATTGGCGATGATAGAGGAGAAAGGTGGATTCAGGTTTTCTTATAACAGTAATATATTGCCAGTTGACAGTTTGATCAGCATCCACGAAAACGACCTGAATATTGCCGAAACACTGGATAAAATATTAAATCATAGGTTCGAATACCGCCAATCGGGTAATTTTGTAATAATCAGATATGCACCGCTCGAACTGGTGTTGCTGGTTAACGAATCGGTTGGTAATGCCGAACTTTATACCATTACGGGGCAGGTTGTAGATAAACAAACCAATAAACCACTCCAGGATGCCAGTATTTACGAGCGAAACCTGTTGGTTTCTGAAATATCGGATGGGAACGGTTATTTTTCGATGCGGCTAAAAAACATTACACAGCCTATATCGCTAACGGTAAGTAAAGAAAATTATAAGTCTACCGTTACCCATTTTCTGGCAGAGGTAAACATTACTAATAGAAAAGAAAATCCAGGAGAAAGGTTTATCAGCGGAAATTTGGGCGATATAGAAAATACCTGGCTTGGTAATGCTTTGGTTACCGCACAACAAAAAATCCAGTCGATCAATATCGGTGGTTTTATCTCAAAAGCCCCGTTTCAGTTTTCGCTTATTCCTAGCTTAAACTCTCATGGCTCATTGAGCGGTCAGGTAGTGAATAAATTTTCGCTTAATGTTATTGGTGCTTATAGTGCAGGAGTAGATGGCGGAGAAATTGGTTTTGTTTTCAATATTAACAAAAGTAATGTGCAATATTTCCAGTTTGCTGGAGCCTTTAATTTAGTCGGAGGCGATGTTCGTGGAGCGCAGATTGCTGGCCTGTTTAATTATGTTATAGGCGATGTTCGGGCGGCTCAGATCGCCTTGGCTTATAACCGCGTAGGCAAGAATTTCGAAGGTTTTCAGTTGGGTGGAATTTATAACCGAGTTAATGAGGATGTAAAAGGTATACAACTTTCCTTAGGTCTTAATACCATAGGCGGAACCTTAAAAGGCTTTCAAACTGGGGCTTTAAACTTGGTTAGCAAAGATACAAAAGGTATTCAGATTGGAGTTGGAGGTAATGTTGTAAGCGGTAGAACAAGTGGAATACAGATTGGTGGCATCGCCAACATCAATAAAGAAAGCAGCGGGATAAATCTGGCTGTGCTTACCAATTTTACCGGACAAACTGCTAGTGGCCTGCAGATTGGCGCAATTAATTACGCTGAAAATTTAAAAGGAGTCCAATTGGGCGTTTTAAATGTTTCAAATGAAAATGATGGCTATTCAATCGGGCTGATCAATATTGCATTAAATGGTTATCATAAATTTAGTTCTGGTACTAATGAGAGCACAACGTATAATGTAGTATATAAAGGAGGGAGTAAGCGGCTGTACAATATGCTCATGTTCGGCACAAATAAAAAGTCAGCCGAAAAAATATATACCGGTGGACTGGGTTTTGGAAAGGAAATCGGTCTTTTTAAAAGCATTTCACTAAATCCTGAAATAAGTAGCCAATATGTTTACCAAGGGAGCTGGGATTACCTCAACCTTCTGAATAAATTTGAGCTGCCAATAAACATCCGTTTAAGTAAATGGCTTGCCATACAGGGCGGTCCATCGGTTAATGTTTATTACACCAAACAAAACACCAAAATTGGTGAATTTGGATTGTTGCAGGAAAAGCATAAAGATTTCTCTTTTAACAATTCGAGATATACTGGTTGGTTGGGTTGGAATGTAGGGTTGGTGGTTTTATAGCTCCTAACAGACCTATAAGGTTTTTAAAACGTTATAGGTATAAATCTTTAAACCCCTCTTTTTGATGAAGGCTTATAAACTCTTCTATGCCCCCGAACCAATCAAAAACGGCATTTCGTTCAAGTTTTGAATTTTTATTGACCGAAATTATTGAATTGTAAGAAGAATACTCCCAGTCTGTTGCTGATTTGCAAAAGCCATGATGTACTGGGTTTTGGTGTATGTAATTAATTAACCTGGAAAAATAAAATTCATCCTTGATTTCTTTTCTTCGAGTGAAGTCTAAAAATAAAGCGCCTTTTCTATTATGTTGTTTGTTGAATGCTTTGGCATAACTATTTAGAAAATTGCTGACTTGTTGCATAATGAATTTATGGAAATCAAATTCATCATGACTGTTTTTTGCTAATAATTTGATTGTGTTTTCATCTCTTACCTGTATTAATAAATGAAAATGATTCGGCATTAAACAATAGCTAAATGTCTTAGCAATTGGAGATATGTATTTATCATATCTGCTTAGGAAAAAAATAAAGTTATCATGCTTTCTAAATAGATTCTCATCTCCTACAGCGTGATTATAAATATGGTAAAAATTGTCGGGATGAAATTTATCGAAATATTTCATGGCAATTTTTTTTATAAATATAACAATCCTATAAGGTTTTCAAAACCTTATAGGATTTAAAATCGACGCTTAATGGTCAAACTCACCGGCATTCCTGGCCGATTCTTCATCAGATACCAGTTTCCTTACCTTCTTTTTATCTAACCATAACACCAGCGCTGGTAATAAAGTTAAATTGAAAATTAAAGCTACCAATAAGGTTATGGATAGGAGCAGGCCAAGTACTACCGTTCCTCCGAAAGTAGATGCCGTAAAAATTCCAAAGCCGAAGAATAAGATTAAAGCGATGTGCGTCATACTTACGCCTGTTTCGGTAATGGTATCCGTAATTACTTTTGGTACGCTGAAATTGGTCAGGTTTAATTCCTGTTGATAGCGGGTTAAGAAATAAATGGTCTGATCGGAAGCTAAACCAAAGGCAATGGTAAAAATCAATATGGTAGAAGGTTTTAAGGAAATTTCATAATAACCCATAATCCCTGCGGTAATAATTAGGGGGACAATGTTGGGCAACAGCGAAATAAACATAATGCCCAAACTCTTAAATTGTGCCAACCTTAAAAGGGAGATTAATACGATGGCGAGGGCTATACTTTCAACCAAATGTTTTAACATATAATCCGTCCCTTTAGAAAAGATAATGCTCGATCCCGTAAGTTCTACATCAAATTTAGATGGAGGCAAAATACTGTCGATCCGCGGTTTTAATTCGGCCATAATAGCATCTAAACGTTTTGAGCCAACATCAGCCATTTGAAAACTGATCCTTGTACTTTGATTACCCTTGCTGATAAAGTTGGTTAACAAACTTGCATTTCCTTTGCCGCCATTGGCGATATAGGCCAGGATAAAGTTCTTTTCTAAATTATCTGGCAAACGGAAAAAGGTAGAATCGTTATTGTAAAATGCTTGGGTGGCATATTTTAAGCCCATATTCACCGAAATGGAACGCGAAAACTCCGGATAGGAAGAAATCATCTTCTCCAGTTTCTCCATTCTTTTCAGATTGGTTAAATTGAAAACGCCGTTCTTTTTCTTCGTATCTACACTTACTTCTAAGGGTAAAATACCTTCAAAATTTTTCTCAAAGAACTTTAAATCCGTTAAAATCTCCGAGTTTTTGGGCAGGTCATCAACTACATAACCATTAACATTGATTTTCATCACTCCAATAAAAGCAATGATGGATATGATAATCGTTCCGATATAGATCAATCCACTTTTGTGCTGTACCAGCGTATCGGTTTTGACCAATAATTTATGCAAAAATCCTTCTTCAACATGGTTTTGTGCTTTAAGTTTAGGCGCTGGTAAATAACTGAAGATAATTGGGATTAAACATAAACACATTAACCAGGTAATCATTACGTTTATAGAAGCTACACTGCCAAATTGCATCAATAGCTCGCTTCCCGTAAAATACAATACACCGAATCCAATGGCTGCGGTAATGTTTGCAATTAGCGTGGTAATAGCAATTCTCTCTATCGTTACGCTTAAGGCACGTTGTTTATCGCCGTCTTTTCTAAGTTCATTCTGGTATTTGTTTAACAATAAAATACTGTTTGGAATACCAATAATTACAATAAGCGGTGGAATCAGCCCTGTTAAAATAGTAAGTTCGAAACCAAATAGTACCAATGTGCCGATACTCCAGATAACACCCATCACAACCACTAAAATAGGGAAGAATACGGCATAAAATTTCTTGAAGAAAAACAATAAGATTAGCGCAGAAACCAAAATAGATAAGCCCAAAAACAATACGAATTCGTTACTTACCAATTTACTTACTGCGGTACGGATATAAGGTAAGCCAGAAATATGCACCTGTATCTTTGTTGCGGCCTGGAAAGCTTTGGCTTTTGCTTCAATTTCTTTTAAAATAGGGTTGCGTTCAGCAGTATTTAAGATTTTGGTATCAAAAGTAATGGCCATTAAGGTGGCATTCTGACGGTTGTAAACCAATCCTTCGAAAAAAGGATTGCTATAAATGGTGTTCTTGATCGAATCCATCTCAGCATCTGTTTTAACCAAACCACCAGGGAGCGGCTTTAAAACAAATTTTTGGTTTACAGTATCTTTTTCCAGTTGAAAAATCCTGCCTGATGATAAAACCTGCTTAATGCCTTTTAATTTCTGAACGTCGTTAGAAAGCTGAACCCATTGGTTGTAAACTTCTTTTTTAAAAATATCAGGCGATTGTATTCCCACCACCATTACGCTTCCATCTTCGCCAAAGGTCTTTTTAAAGGCATTGTATTTTACGAATGCACTATCGGTAACGGGCAGGATTTTACTTCCTGTGTAGGAGAGTTTTACATTTTTGGCCTGATAAGCCATGAAAATTGTGCCCAATAAAAAAAATACGATGATTGCGATACGGTTCTGAAGAATGAATCTCGATAGCTTAACCCACATGTGCAGCTTAGTTTAATAATAATATTAACGGCAAAACTAATCTTATTTGTAAAACGTGATTACTTTTTGCACAATTAAATTTGCACAAATAACATACTTTTGAAAAAATTGTTTTAACCGGATGTTGCACAAAGTTAGGGGCATTGTTTTAAGGACTACCAATTACAGTGAAAGCAGTGTAGTCGTGCAGGTGCTTACCGATAAATTCGGTATGCAGTCTTATCTCATTAATGGTGTTAAAAAGCCAAAAGCGAAGATTAAGATGAACATGCTGCAATCACTCCATTTGTTGGATATGGTGGTTTATCATAAAGCAAATACCAATATCCAAAGGGTATCTGAAGTTCGGCAAACGCCTGTTTTTAAAAGCATCCCTTACGATATGATTAAAACCAGTATCGTTATTTTTTTAAATGAGGTGCTGTATAAAAGCATCAGGCAACAATCAGCTGATGAAAGTTTATTCGATTATATTTTTAATTCGATCGCCTGGTTTGATGAAATTGAAGAGATCAATCCCAATTTTCATTTGTCGTTTTTATTAAAACTTACCCGTTTTCTGGGTTTCTCGCCTAATGAGAAAAGGAGAAACGACCAGATTTATTTCGACCTGCAAGAGGGCGAGTTTACTTCCAGACTGCCGATCCACTCCAATTATCTCCTATTAGAAGATGCCATCGGGTTTATTTCGCTTTTTAATACACCACTCGAAAAAATTTCTGAAATAAAAATGAGCAATACACAGCGACGGTTTCTGTTAGATAAGATATTGGTTTTCTATACCTTACATACGGCGTCGTTCGGGGTGGTACAATCGCATAAAATCCTCGAAACTTTGTTAAGTTGAAAAAAAAGAAAAAAAGATTTGCAGAACAGTTTTATAGCGCTATATTTGCATTCCCAAACGGAGGATGGGACATAAAGTTTGACAAAATTATAAAAGGGAAATTAGCTCAGCTGGTTCAGAGCACCTCGTTTACACCGAGGGGGTCGGGGGTTCGAACCCCTCATTTCCCACCAAGCCTTTCAGTACAACTGGAAGGCTTTTTTATAAAACTTTGAATACACCCAAAAAGGGAAATTAGCTCAGCTGGTTCAGAGCACCTCGTTTACACCGAGGGGGTCGGGGGTTCGAACCCCTCATTTCCCACAACTAAAGCCTTTCAATTTATTGAGAGGCTTTTTTGCTATTTAAGAAATTAGCTCAGCTGGTTCAGAGCACCTCGTTTACACCGAGGGGGTCGTCCCGATTGGGATCGGGATCATTTCCCACTTAATTCCTAAGAGACTTTATCATAAGTGTAAAGTTGTCACATTGAGCTTGTCGAAGGAGCTCTTTTAAATGTCTTAAGGCGTTTCGACAAGCTCAACGTGACAAATCTATTGGAAATACAACTTATAATACAACCTTTTTTTGTTTGCGAAAATTATATTCGTCATTTCGAGCGGAGCGCAGCGCAGTCGAGAACCCGAAGGCTCAGCGAAGCTAAATCTGTCCAGATAGATCTCTCCATTTCGCTGCGCTTCAGTCGAGATGACGATGATTTTATTGGAGTCTGTCAATGGTGGCAGATTATAATGTAGGTGAGGATGGTTGTCATTCTGAACGCAGTGAAGAATCCTCGACGTCTAAAATATCATCCGTGATTGATTCTTTTTAAGTTCAAGATCTCCGCCTTAAAGATTCTTCACTGCGTTCAGAACGACAATTCTGAGTTAAATCGCCAAACAATACTACTTGGATTCCAATAATGAGTATCAATTATTTTAACCAATATTATTTACCTTATTCAATTATATATCCGAAATTGCCAGCTGAAAAACTGCGGTAAATGTTCGGTAAAGTTATCAGGTTCATTTTTTTTGGAAACTACTTCGTAGGCATTTTGGCTGTTGCCCTAACGCTCGAAGCTACCTTCCAATTAAGGCTGCCGCTTAATTCATTAAATTACTACCTATTGTTGTTTCTGGCGCCAACCATCTATTATACCTACGCTTACAATAAAGTTTCTATCAAACCATCTGTAACTAACCCACGCAATCAATGGTATTTCAAACATAAAATCTTTATCAACTGGAGTCAGGCTGTGCTTTTTATTATTTGTATGGTGTTGGCCATAAATCTGCTTTACCGAAACTTTCAGCATATTATGGGCCTGCCGATCAGTTATTGGATAGCTATATTAATCATCATCACTGCAGGCGGCCTATATTATGGTTTACTGCCCAGATCTTTTCTCAAATTTAATCTGCGCAATACTGGCTGGTTAAAGGCTTTTGTAATCGGTTTTGTATGGGCCTGCTGTGCCAATGTGCTGCCGCTGATTATGCTTAAAATTGAAACTGGGGTTGGCTACCACGATTCTGTATTGTGGACCTGGCTATTTATTAAAAACTGGATGTTCTGCACGGTAAACGCAATCATTTTCGATATTAAAGATTACCCAACCGATGCTAATAGACATTTAAGGACATTCGTAGTACGTTACGGGCTGCGCAGGACAATTTTCAGCATTCTGATTCCATTGCTGATTATAGGCTTAGTTTCTTTAGGCATATTTGCCAGTTACAAAGGTTTTGGATTGCCACAGGTTTTATTTAATGTGTTGCCTTTTATCCTCACCATTTACGTGGCCTATTCCATGCACCGAAGAAAAAACATTCTCTATTATTTAATGGTAATTGATGGACTGATCTTATTTAAGGCAATATGCGGAATAATCGGGATGCAGTTTGTTCATTAAGATGAAAGACTAGTGCATAAAGACCAAAGCCAATGTTATATTTGAAAAGTTCAATCTTGATACCTGATTCTCGTTACTTGATACTATGCTTAACAACTACGATAAAATAGCCGGTCATTACGATGCTTTAAGCCGTTTGGTGTTTTTTAAATCGCAGGTTAATGCGCAGATTAATCAACTTCAGCATATCCAGGAGAATAGCCATGTATTAATTGTTGGCGGTGGAACCGGGTGGATCCTGGAAGAACTCTCGAACATTTATCCCATCGGATTAAAGATCGTTTATGTAGAAATATCTGCTAAAATGATTGCGCTTTCTCAAAAAAGAAACTATAAAAATAATCACGTTGAATTTGTAAACATTGGTATCGAGGATTTTAAAACTGATGTATTATTTGATGTAGTTTTAACACCTTTTCTGTTCGATAACTTTGCCGAACAACGCGCTGCAAAGGTATTTGCACAGTTAAATGAGTATTTAAAGAAAGATGGATTATGGTTCCTAGTCGATTTTTCGTTAAATAAAACCAACGGGAACTGGTGGAAATGGTTGTTGCTCAGATGGATGTACGGCTTTTTTAAATTGTTGGGTATAGTAGAAGCGCATAAGCTTATTGATATGAATCCTTACTTTTTCAAAGCCAGTTATCTGATTGTTGAGGAACGGCTATATTATGGGAGTTTTATTAAGGCAACAATTTTCCGAAAAATAAAATGACATTCATTTAATGCAATTATGTTGCGTTTGATAATTCATTTCGGATCTTTGCATTAAAAGATTTAGATATGGATTTTGATGTAATTATAATTGGTGGAAGCTACGCTGGCTTATCTGCCGCATTAACATTGGGTAGGGCGACCAGAAATGTTTTGGTAATTGATGCCGGTAAACCGTGCAACAGGCAAACCCCACACTCACATAATTTTTTAACACATGATGGCCATGAGCCTGCAGCTATTTCTAAAGCGGCTAAAGCAGAAGTACTGCAATATCCAACAGTTAGATTTTTAGAAGGGAAAGCCATTTCGGCCAAACAAATCGATGGAGGTTTTAATGTTGGCGTAGAAAACGGCGAAAATTTTACTGCACGAAAAATATTGTTGGCCACAGGTTTAAAAGATGTACTGCCTGATATTAAAGGTTTGGCTGAATGCTGGGCAATTTCTGCTATACATTGCCCTTATTGTCATGGTTACGAGGTGAAGAATAAAAAAATAGGCCTGTTAATGAATGGCGAGCATGCATTTGAGATGGCCAAAACCCTGAATCATTGGAATAAAGATTTAATGGTTTTAACCAATGGTAAATCGCAGCTAAGCGCTGAGCAGACTGAAAAACTGAAATCAAAATCAATCGCCATTATAGAAGATGAAGTTGTTGAACTGCTGCATAATAATGGTTATCTCGAAGATGTTGTTTTTAAAGGCGGCGAAAAATTGGCATTAAAAGCCATATATGTAAAATCCGATGTTGAGCAACATTTCAATTTCGCTGAGCAACTCGGTTTCGAATTAACAGATCTAAAAACAATAAAGGTTGATGAGCAGCAGCAAAGCACTGCCAAAGGCGTTTATGCCGCAGGAGATTGTGCAACCTTGTTCAGGTCGCTATCTATCATCACAGCTGCAGGAACAATGGCCGCAGTGGTGATGAACAAGGAAATGATTTCTGAAGATTTTTGATCAACCATCGGAAATTTAAAATAAGATTGCGCCAACAATTGTTGCAATAAATATCGCTGCTATTACGATTCTATCGGCAGCAATCCATTGCGCTCTTGTAAGTGGTGCAACACTTTTTTTTTCGCTTTCTACTTTGTGTCTGGAAAGCCTGAAAACTGATGTGTCTAATTTAATAAGCATAGGAATGAGTTTAATAGGGTTAATTTTCTTAAGACAAATCCCAAGCCAAAAATTAAGAAAAATGTTGAATTGTTAATAACTTATACTTTTTTGTTATTCCGCTGATATTTATACATTTATCCGTGCAATTAGTTGGGTAACCGCTGATTAAGCTGTCTAGAAAATGAAACAGCTTAATCATGCTATATGTATAGTAATGAGTTTATTACCTATTGTTCTGATTTATCTTCCTGTGCTTTTAATTTGCTATTCTTTTTACCGTACCAGAAGTAAATGGCTAAACCAATAATTAACCAAACTGCTAACCTAACCCAGGTTTCCCAAGGTAAAAATATCATCATGGCAATACAGGTTAAAATGCCTAAAATAGGAATTAAGGGCACAAAAGGGACTTTAAATGGGCGTTTAGCTTCAGGATTTGTTTTTCTTAAGATCAAGATGCCCACACAAACCATTAGAAAGGCCAACAAGGTACCAATGCTTGTCATTTCGCCTACCACATTCATGGGGACAAATGCAGCAAAAAGTCCAATAAATACACAAAGTATAATGTTCGATTTGTAAGGCGTTTTAAATTTAGTATGTACATCAGAAAACATCTTTGGCAATAAGCCATCCTTACTAATGGAGTAGAACATTCGCGACTGTGCCATTAAATCGATTAAAATTACAGAAGTATAACCGATTAAAATAGCCAAAATAATAGCCTGACTTAGCCATGCATAAGGTGTTTTTTCGATGGCAATGGCTACCGGGGCACCACTGTTGGCAAATTCTTTATAATTGGCCAGGCCAGTCATCACATGCCCGAACAAACCAAATAAAACCGTACAAACTACTAATGATCCAATAATGCCAATTGGTAAATCCCTGGCAGGGTTTTTTGTTTCCTGCGCCGAAGCCGCTACAGCATCGAAGCCGATAAATACAAAAAAGACTAGGCCCGCACCACGTAAAACGCCGCTCCAGCCAAACTGGCCAAATGTTCCGGTATTTTCAGGAATGTATGGATGGTAGTTTGCGGGATCGATATATTGCCAGCCGAGCGCAATAAAAACCAATACCACACCGACTTTAAGAAACACAATAATTCCATTAACAATGGCAGAGCCTTTGGTACCACGGATTAATATGGCCGTCATTAAAACCACCACCAATGCTGCAGGGATGTTAATAATACCATTAACGGTAGAGCCATTAGCAAGTTTAGCGGTTTCGAAAGGGGATAAAGTTAGCTGCGGAGGGAGGTAAATATGCAAGCTGGCTAAAAACCGGGTTAAATACTGCGACCAGCTGATGGCAACAGTTGCACAACCTACAGAATACTCCAATACCAGATCCCAACCGATGATCCAGGCGAAAAGTTCGCCCATGGTGGCATAAGAATAGGTATAGGCACTACCCGCAACCGGAATCATTGATGCAAATTCTGCATAGCATAGTGCCGCAAAACCACAGCCCAAAGCAGCAATTATAAAAGATAGGGTAACTGCCGGGCCAGAGTGATTGGCTGCTGCCAAACCTGTAATTGAAAATAAACCTGCACCAAGCGTTAGTCCAACACCAATTAAAATAAGGTTGATTGGCCCTAGGGTTCTTTTAAGCGTTCCTTCGCCGCTTTCGTTTGCCTCAGCAACAATGCTGGCAATAGATTTTTTCATGAAAATAAGTTAAGACGCTGCAAAATTATTAAAATATATTAAATCTATAGTATTTATATATTTAATCCTCGAAGCCTGAACGGGCGTGTGTGCAAGCGGATCTTGGAAATCTAAAACAGTCACTACGAATTTCTTCTTTTAGAAAATCTGCGTCCTGTTTTCCATGGGAGCTGCAGTCCCGCCATCGCTTGTAGTCCTCTCCCGATGAAAAATCGGGATGTGGGCTACCCACTCTGTCGGGTTTATTTACAAGGGACTGTTCTGGCATTATCCCAAGATCATTACTAGTAATACCAACACTCTTCACCTAAACCTGATAGAACCAAATAGCTCCCGATTTTATCGAATATTTTATATTAAAGGGTATCTAAATCGGGACTATAGGTAACAACAGAACTACAAGAGGTGAAGAACTACTGAACTCAATTTTAAAAAAAACACTTATACCAATTAATTTTTTCTTGTCCTGGCCGGACGGGCTTCTTTCTTTTTGGCAGCAAAAAGACCAGCGGAGCTAGCTTGAACACAGTTGAAAAAATAAAGAAATGTGAAAAAACAAAAACTGCCGGCTGAAAATTTTTCTTTTGAAGGCAGTTGTGTGGCCAGAACAGTGCAGCCCGAAAAATTTGTTAGGCCGGATTAGCGTAGAACGGTGATGCAATACTTTGGCCTTGCTGGATGAAAAAGTATAATTAGTTAAGATATTTTCTTTAATATTTATTGGCATTTAATTTTCTTCTAAAGAATGGCAGACCCTTGTTGCATAAACCTGATAGAACCAAATAGCTCCCGATTTTTTGAATATTTATATTTAAAGGGTGTCTAAATCGGAACTATAGGTGATAGCAGGACTGTCGAAACCTAAGGATTACAGGACCCTGCTTTACTAAAAAAAGCTATAAATACTTAATTTTTATTCACTTAAACCTTAAACATAAAATTTTTATTAAAAATTAATTAACTGATAATGAGTTATTTATCTGTTTACTTTAATTTATTTTAGTACTATGTATTGCATGGTAGTATATAAAACATATATCTTTGTATTATGATAGCAGAAAATACGCAAACACAAATGCGGAAGGGAATTCTGGAGTACTGTGTTTTATCAATCATCTCACGGGGCGAAATATATGCTTCGGATATTATTGCCGAATTAAGGACGGCAAAGCTATTGGTGGTTGAGGGCACACTATATCCATTATTAACCAGGCTTAAAAACAATGGTTTGTTAAGCTACAACTGGGTAGAATCTACCTCGGGCCCACCGCGTAAATATTATACCTTAACCGAAGATGGTCGGGGTATTTTGTCACAACTAGATCAAACCTGGCAGGAGCTGGCTTATGCTGTAGGTATTTCACAAAAAGGAGCCAATTCATAAATATTAAAAAGGAAATGGAAAAGACCATCATCATAAACATAGGGAACACGATTATTCACATTGAAGAAAGTGCTTACGAACTCTTAAAGGCCTACCTGAACGAAGTAAAACAATATTTTGCCAACCATGCAGATGACCTTGAAATTGTAACGGATATCGAAAACCGCATTGCCGAACTGTTAACCGAGCAATTGGAAGAGCAGAAAAAACAAGTGGTAGATTCGGCCAACGTAAATTCGGTGATTGCACAAATGGGCAAGGTGCAGGATTTTGACACGGTAGAGGAAGGTGAAGAAGAGCCAGTGATCAATAACAACTATCAATACCAATACACAGAGAAAAAACTGTACCGCGATATGGACGACCGCGTGGTAGCAGGTGTTTGTGCAGGTATTGCACATTATGTAAACGCTGATCCTAAATGGATCAGGCTGGCGACATTGCTGATCAGTATTGCCGGTGGATTTGGATTGCTGGTATATGCCATACTCTGGATCATCATGCCAAAAGCCAAATCGCGTATCGAAAGGATGGAAATGAAAGGCGAACCGGCAAATCTTCAGGGTTTCCAAAAGAACTTAGATGAAGAGCTACAGGCCGTTAAGGAACGTTTGGGGGAAGTAAATAAGCATGCTCAGCCGATATTTGCCCGTTTAGGGAATTTTATTGGAGAGTTTTTCGAATGGCTTGGCCGCTTTATTTCGGGCACCGGAAAGGTGATTTTTAAAGTGATTGCGGGTTTCATCGTTGTATTTGGCGTACTCTTTTTAATTACATTAATTATTGGTACTGCCGCCTTTCAGGGATTTTGGGATGCGAGTATCTACGAATATTTTCCCTTCTCTATTATTAATGAAGGCAATAGAGGGGCAATTTTATTTGGTGCATTTATTGTTTGCTTTATACCGATTTTAGCCCTGGTGTTATTCTCGATCAGGGTAGCTTTTAACAAACAGGCCATTAATAAAACACTTTCTTTTGCCCTGTTAATTATCTGGTTGGCCGGTGTAGCTATAACAGGTTATCAAGCAGCTAAAATATCATCAGAATTTAAGCAACATGCGGAGTTAACACAAACAACCGATCTGAAGGCCTATCCGGTATATACCATCAATATCGATAAAAGTAAATATTTCAGTAAAGAAGATAGCGTGGCTTACCACATTGATGCAAACAATCGCCACCAGATTGTAGTTGATGATTTTGAAGACGGACCTTTTGTTTCACCGAACCATATCCGCATTGATATTAACAAAAGTGAAACCGGTGTTACCCGTTTAACACAGAAATACGAATCGCAGGGTAAAACCTTTCAAAGTGCCTTGCAAAATGCACAGAACATTAGCTACAATTATGTAGTGAAAGATGCTGAACTGACTTTTAGTCCGCGGTTTCAATTGAGAAAAGGAACCATTTGGAGAAACCAGGAAGTAAGGTTAAACCTTGAAATTCCGGTGGGTACAAAATTAATTTTAAAGCGGGATGCTTACCGCTATGTTAATAATTACTGGACCTGGGAATGTAACAACAGCGAAAATGATCATAACGATTCTAGCATATGGATCATGACGGATGATGGTTTGAAATGCGTTGCGAAATTAAAAGAAGAGGCATTAAAAAAGGAAAAGTTAGAGCAAGAGCTACGTGATTTAGACCATTTGCACCTAGATAGACCTAATGATACCCTGTATCAGGACTCTGTATCAAACCGGATTAAGGAAGTTAAGGAAGAATTGGGTATAACGCCTGAATAATACGATCCGATAAACATCTAAAAGTACCTATAAGAAAAAACCATGAAAACATTATTTACGCTAGTTGCATGCTTTATGGCATGTGGGGCTTCTTTTGCCCAAAAATTAAATAAACTTACAGGGAAAATTGTTGATGAAAAGACTGTTCCGGTATCGTTTGCGGTTGTTAGGGTGCTGAATTATCCTGATACCACCCTAGTTAAAAGCGTATCGACCAATATCGACGGGGAGTTTGCAATAGATCAGTTGAAAAATGGCGAGTATGTATTGTCGGTTTCTATAGTAGGTTTTAAAAGTAAAAAAACAAACCGCTTTTCGCTTAACGAAGACATGAAATTACCTGCCATCACGATCGAAAATTTAAGTAAACAATTAAAAGAAGTGAGCGTTCAGGGCAAAAAACCTTTTATTGAACATCAGATCGATAAAATGGTGCTGAATGTAGAGAACAGCATTATTGCAACAGGTGGTACGGCTCTTGAAATTTTAGAGAAAGCACCGGGTGTACAGTTAGACAGGCAAAATGACCAGATTTTATTGAACAATAAATCGGGCGTAATGGTGATGATTGATGGGAAGAACAACTTTTTATCGAGTGCCGATTTAACGGTTTATCTGAATGGCTTAAGCAGCAGCCAAATTGCTACCATCGAAATTATTACTAACCCATCGGCTAAATATGATGCTGCCGGCAACGCGGGCATCATCAACATTAAACTAAAAAAGAACAAAGCATTTGGAACCAACGGAAGTGTCTCGTCAACCTATCGCAATGCAATAAGGGCTAACTTACCCACCAATATTTACGGATCGGAGCTTAACTTCAATTTAAATCACCGTGTAGAAAAGTGGAATTTTTTCACCAATGCAAATGCTTCAGAAAATAATAATTTTTCGAATTTATTTTTAGAGCGGAGCACCAATGCCAATGGTTTACAGAGCAATTTTAACCAGAATTTTCAGAAAATATATACCGGATCGCGGTTGGCTGCAAAACTAGGTGCAGATTATTACGCAGGTGAAAAAACAACCATTGGTATTATGCTTGATGGCAGTACGAATACACGTAAATTGGATAATTTCTCCCAAACCTTTATAAATGAAATTAAGGATGGGGTTGCAGGCAATAATTCGTTAATCCAATATTCTGATGCGAATACCCCAAACAAAAATTACAGTGCAAATTTTAATATCAGACATGATTTTAAAAAAGAGGGCGCAAGTTTAAATTTTGATGCCGATTATTCTGGCTTTGATTACTCGGGTCTGGAAAATTTTAACACTAACTTTTATGATGAAAAAGGGACTGTTTACAGCAATACAATCATTAAAAACGATAGTAAAACAGCCATTGATATTTACGCTGCAAAAACAGATTTTACCTGGCCGCTATCGAAAACTACAAAACTGGAAACCGGTTTAAAAAGTGCTTATGTTAAAACCAATAATGATTTTTTATCGTTGGCATTGGTAAATAATGAATGGCAAAATGTTGTAGGGCAAAGCAATAATTTTATTTACAAAGAAAACGTAAATGCAGCTTATGCAAATTTATCAAAAGATCTGGGCAAGTGGCAGGTTCAGGCTGGTTTACGGGCAGAGTATACCCAATCTACCGGAACATCGGTAACCAATAATACATCGGTAAAACAGCATTATTTATCATTATTTCCAACGGTTTTTGTTAACCAGAAAATTTCTGAAAGTAGTAATCTACGTTACACCTATGGCCGACGGATAGACCGGCCAAATTACCAGCAGTTAAATCCATTTAATTTTTACATGGATCCTTATACCATAGCACAGGGAAATCCATACTTAAAACCCCAGTTTACCAATAATTTTGAGGTGAGTTACAATTATAAAAGCGGATTGTTTTTTTCATTGAGTTATGCTAAAACAAAAGATTTAATTTTAGATAGCAAAACCGCACAAAACGATAGCACCAGAATAGTTACTGTAGGCCAAGGGAACATTGGCAGCGGGGAATATTACTCGGCCGGGTTATCTGTTCCGGTAACCATTGCCAAATGGTGGAATTTGCAAAACAATTTTAGGGTTTCTTATAACAAATTTAATGATGATAATTTAGAAGGCGCACCCTTTGTTCTAAGTAAAGTGTTCTACAACTTTAATACTGTAAATTCGATTATTTTGGGCGATAACTGGGCATTTGAAACCAATTTCTGGTTAAACTCACCAAAAGTCAGGGGTTTAGAACGGACCACTATTTATCAGTACGCTTTAAATATGGGTGTGCAGAAAAGTTTCCTGAACAAAGCTTTAAAACTTAAGTTAAATGTTGACGATATTTTTCAAACCAACTACTGGAAAGGAACGCTTGATTATCAAAATGTGAATTTAAGGGTGCAGAATAATTACATCAGTAGACGGGTATCTTTCAATATCAGTTATAGTTTTGGCAACCAAAATCTAAAATCAAACCAGGACCGGAAAACGGCGGCAGATGATATTAAGGGGAGAGCCGGAGGGTAGTTTAGTCCTTAGTCAAGAGCCCAGGGGCTAAGCTTGGAGGCAGAAGTTCCGGGTTGACTGAGTTTTGCAATAACAGATTTCTCCCAGCATTAAAAATAGAACGCCTAAAAAGAAAAAGACATGAAAACATTACTTATGCTAATTGCATGCTTTATGGCATGTGGGGCTTCTTTTGCCCAAAAATTAAATACTTTGACGGGAAAAATCGTCGATGAAAAGACTGTTCCGGTGTCGTTTGCCATTGTTCGGATTTTAAACTATCCTGATACCACGGTGGTTAAAAGTGTATCGACCAATATCGAGGGCGCTTTTACAATCGACCAGTTAAAAGACGGTGAGTATCTGCTGTCGATCTCGATCGTTGGTTTTAAGCGTAAAAAGACGGATCACTTTTCAGTCAATGGTGATTTAAAGTTGCCGACCATCAGTATCGAAAGTTTAAGCAAACAATTAAAAGAAGTAAGCGTGCAGGGCAAAAAACCTTTTATTGAACATCAGATCGATAAAACGGTGCTGAATGTAGAAAATAGCATTATTGCAACTGGTGGCACGGCCTTAGAAGTATTAGAAAAAGCCCCTGGCGTGCAGATCGACCGCCAGAACGACCAGATTAAACTGAATAATAAAAGTGGTGTAATGGTGATGATCGACGGGAAATCGAATTTCCTATCCGGTGCTGATGTTACCACATTGTTGAGCAATATGAGCAGCGATCAGATTTCTACCATCGAACTCATTACCAATCCATCTGCCAGGTACGACGCTGCCGGAAATGCCGGGATCATCAACATCAGACTCAAACGCAACAAAGCTTACGGTACCAATGGTACGGTTTCTGTTAATACTGGGCAGGGTATTATGCCCGATTCGCCCAGCGATTTATTCCGTGCCGGCATAAACCTGAACTTAAATCACAGGCAAGGTAAATGGAACATTTTTGGAAATGGTGCCGTTGTACGCAAAGCCCAGTTTAACAATACCTTTTTAACCCGTACCACTTTATCTGAGGGTTTGGCCAGTTCACTTACGCAAAATTTCGACCGCAAAAATAAAGGTGTTGGTTTTCAGGGGAAACTAGGTGCAGATTATTACGCTTCTGATAAAACCATTTTTGGGGTAATGTTGGATGCCAATACGGTAAAGACCAAACTGACCAATTTTAGCAATACCAATATTAATGCAATGCAAAATGGTGCTTCTAATCTGAGTTATATTTTGCAGGATGCCAATTCAAGTTCGCCTGTGGGTAATTTAACAGCTAACTTTAACATTAAACACGATTTCGATAAAAATGGTAAGAGCCTTACATTCGATGTAGATTATTCGGGTTTCAGCAATAAAAAGGATGAAAACTTTTTAGCCAATTATTTAAATGCAAACGGCAGCCCAACCAACCAAACCAGTTTAAGAAATAATACGGATGCTGAGATCAATGTGTATGCCGCCAGAACGGATTTCACTTTGCCGATTTCTAAAACGATGAAAATTGAAACGGGCCTAAAAAGCAGCTACGTAGTTACGAATAACGATTTTATTTCTGAACAGTTGATATCTGGCGTATGGCAAAATGATCTGGGTAAATCGAACAACTTTGTATATAAAGAAAATATTAATGCCATTTATGGTAGTTTGTCTAAAGAATGGAAGGTGTGGCAGATTCAGTTGGGTTTAAGAGCGGAGCACACACATTCTAATGGCACTTCTGTAACCGACCAGAAAGAAGTAGACCGGAACTATCTATCTGTTTTTCCAACGGTTTTTGTTAATCAGAAGATCAGTGAAAACCATAATATCCGTTATTCTTATGGCAGAAGGGTAGACCGTCCGAATTACCAACAGCTTAATCCATTTGTGTTTTACATGGACCCCCTGGCGGTTGATCAGGGAAATCCTTATCTGAAACCTCAGTTTACTGATAATTACCAGATTAGTTACAGTTATAAACAAGCTTCTTTTTCGCTGAGCTATTCGAATACACGTGATATGATTACACAAATTAGTAAACAGGATGATGCTACCCGGGTGATCAGTGTAATCCGCCAGAATTTGGGCCGCTTCCAGAATTATTCTGCCGATTTATATGTTCCTGTTAAGGTTACGAAATGGTGGAATATTCAAAATAATATAAGTGTTTATTACAGCAAATTTAATGACGGAAATATTGAGGGTGCTGCATACAGTGCGGGTAAGGCTGCGGTAAATATTTTTACTTCCAATTCTTTTACCTTACCTCAAAACTTTAGTATCGAAATTAGTGCATGGCTAAACTCCCCACGGGTTTCGGGTGTAGAGCAAACCACCATTTATCAGGGAGCTTTAAACGCCGGAATCCAGAAAACTTTAATGGACAAAAAGCTAAAACTACGTCTAAATATGGATGATATCTTACTTACCAACCATTGGGAAGGGAAACTGGTTTATCAGAACATCAATATGAACGTAGTGAACCGTTACACCAGCCGAAGGGCAAATTTCAGCATCAGCTACAATTTTGGGAACCAGAATGTAAAATCGGCCCGTTCTAGAAATACGGCTACCGATGATATTAAGGGAAGAGCTGGGGGTTAGTTTTTATAGTCCTCAGTCTAGAGTCAGAAGTCCGGCATCGGAAGTATAGGTATAACCTCAATTAACCAATTTATACAGTTAACCAGTTTAAACAATTAACCAAAAAACAATGAAAAATATAATATACAGTATCGCGATTTTATTTACCGCTTTAGGTTACGGATGCCATAATAGTGGCGGTTATTTATCAATAAATGCTATCGATAATGATACTAGTTTCAAATTTGAAGCAAAGTATGCCGAGGATAAAACAGGTAAGCTGGAAAAATACCTGGATAGTGCCTTGAATAATGAACTTCCATTAAATCAGAATATCGATTTGTTCGTAAACTTAAACGGCAGCGATAAGTTTAATCTTAAAGCCAAAAGAGGCTGGTTAGTAATCGACTTTGATAAGCGGAACAGCTCATTGGCAGGCTATATGAAAGTGAAAAAGCTTACTGAAGGGATTAGACAGAAATTAACGGAGTAACGTGTTTTAACCGCAAAGATCACAGAGAGAAGGCGCAGAGGACACAAAGTTGGGTGGTCTTCGATATGCTCAGACTGACAATTTACGAAGAAAAATCTACGGATATCTGTGTGATCTGCGGGAAGCTTGTCGGTAATTTTCTCCCGCAGATTTAAGATGATGGGCACAGAAACTAATGCGAACGTTATTCCTAGGTAGGTGAGAATCATGTAGTGTTCAGTGAAGCTAATCTTAATGTTTCCGTGCTTCCTTGGCTTTTTAACCACAAAGTACACGAAGAGAAGGCACAGAGGACGCAAAGCAGGGTGGTTTTCGACTATGCTCAGACTGATAATTGTAAAGAAATATCTGTGGACATCTGTGTGATCTGCGAGAAACTTATCGGTAATTTTCTTCCGCAGATTTAAGGTGATGGGCGCAGAAATTAAAGGCGATCGTTATTCCTGTGCAAGCGGGAACCAGGTAGTAGTGCTCAGCGAAGCTAATCTTAGTTGTTTCAGTGTGCTTTCGTGGCTTTTTTAAACCGCAAAGATGACAGAGAAGGCACAGGGGACGCTAAGCAGGGTGGTCTTCGACTACGCTCAGACTGACAATTTATAAAGAAAAATTTGTGTAAGGACCTCGAAAGTAATTTCTCCCACAGATTTAAGATAATTTAGGCTGTATGAGATTAAGGTTATAGTATCAGAAAATCACAAATGATTCATCTGTTAATTCTCCTTCTGAAGTAAAAACCAATCTGTAAAAACCAATTTTATTGCCGTCTTGATCGATTTGGCTTTTGAAAGCAATCGCATCTCCATTAAGCAGTTCGAAATCGAGATTTTCGGTTTCTATAGAAATATTCCTGTTGCTAATGTCTAAATCTGTACAAGTGTTTTGATCCAATAATGAGCTGAAAGATTTGATAAAGGTATCAGATACACTATAGTTTTCTATGAAGTTTTTTATTTGTATAACTGTCATCTTAAAAACTTAAGGAGCGTTAGAAATGATTGCATTTTAGCTACCACAAGATAGTAATTTGATAGATTTTTTAAGCAATTATTACAATTAACCATGTAATATAAGAACTTGTAAGTTATGACAATTACTATTCAACCTAGCCAAAAGCTACAAGCCCTCCTAAATAAACCCGACAGTAGCGAAACTCCTTTTTGTTGCCCCCTTTCGATCGGCTCAGGATAACAGTAACAAAAAGATTGTAGCGAATGGCGGGGCTGCGCTGCCCGAAAAGCACAGAACCATTCGTTTCCAAATCCCATTTCCAGTTAAACCATTAACCATATAAGAAATATAAGGCCATATAAGTTAGAAAATCCAAATGATGATAATGTAAGTGGTAAAATGGAAGATATATAATATGGACACTTCAATAACCATCTTACGTCCAATACAAATAGTCATAAAAACGCCTTTATATTGTCATGATTGCCCCTCATGCGCGTGGCTCTTCCGTTGTAACTTTATCATCATTAGATCAATAGAAAATTAAATGAGAAAGATCAAAATAATGGAACACATCTCGCTTGATGGCGTGATGCAGCACGAAAACAGCGAGGATTTTGCACATGGCGGATGGACAACACCTTACAGGAGCCTGGAGGGTTTAGCCGCAGTATTGGAAGCTCAGGGTACTCACATCGATCTGCTGCTGGGCCGCAAAACCTACGATAGCTGGACTGAGTACTGGCCAAAAGCAGGCGATAATCCGATGGCGAACAGTTTGAATAATGGCAAAAAATACGTGGCCACTCACAGGCCCGACAGCCTCGAATGGGGGCCTGTTGAAGATTTAGGTACAGATATCGTCACGCGTATTCGCGAACTCAAATCAACAGAAGGTCCTGATCTGATCGTGTATGGAAGCTCGACGGTGGTTGCTGTATTGTTAGAACAGGGACTGGTTGACGAGGTGGTGCTGATGGTATACCCGGTATTGCTGGGCAAGGGCAAACGTTTCTTTTCTGAAACAGCCAATGCACGCGAACTGGCTTTTGTAAGCACGAAAACTACGCCTACAGGAGTGCAGCTGAATACTTATCGATATGTTGGAGAACTGGGGAAGGGGTAGTGTGTAGCTTGGAGTCAGAAGTCAGGGGTCGGAGGTCCGAAGTTGAGGTTTATATTAACTCAACGCGTCATTGCGAACCGAAGGCTAGGGGTGGTGAGTTGGCGTGAAGCAATCTATTTTGTGGATTAGTCCGAAATTTGGATTTCTAAAAAGAGAACAAGATCGGGATTAGTTTGGAGTTGAAAGGTTTTTTGGAGCGCATGGGCTGTAATCCTTGGGTTGGGTTCGGTCCTGCTGTCCGTTTCACTTCCATCAGGGCTATTTAACATTGGGCTGTACCCCGAAGATGAAGATAACGTATGGAGCAACCTGTTGGCATATTAATCCTGGTTCAGGAGGTTGGAGGGCGAAACCTGACATTGGAAGATTGGATTGGTAAAACATTAAAAAACGCCCATATTTTTAGGTATGAGCGCTAGCTGTTTGTTATTATCTTAATTTCTTACATCAGCAGGGGCATTCCTGGTCGAATCTGCTAGAGAATCTGTACTGGCACTGTCAATCACCTTGTTTGTATCGGTGTATTTGTACATACTGTCGGCATTTTCCTGATCGGCTTTTTTACCACTACACGCTGACAACGCTAAACCAAAGGCAGCTACCAAGATTATTATTTTCGTTTTCATATCAAATGTTATTGGTGTACTTATATAATCCTTTTTAAGAGGCAATTGTTTTGGTAATTGTTAAAAGAGGAGCTTTGTATGCCGTTATGATTAGTCCGAAGCCTGGATTTGTAAGCCAAATGATACGTCATTGCGAACCAAAGGGGAGGGATTGTGAGGTGAAGCAATCCAACTATTAAAAATAAACAATTTAAGCCCTGTGGTAAACATCAGTTTATATTTCCTTCAATTCCTTATATGGTCAAATACCACTTAAATTAGTATTTGGTTTGTTATTCCTTTAAACAAAATCAACCGGAAGCCTTGATGATTCCCGGTTGAGTAAGCGATTTTGAACCTTTAAGTTCTTAAATATTATAATACCGCGAATTAATCTTTCACTAACCTTACCGCGGCGCCTGTGGTTTTACTATAATCGGTTACACGTGGTTCGCTGTATTTGTTAAAGTCAAGGTAGTAAGCAAAGCTGTCGCCGCTTGATTTAGTCGTGCTCGACCACCAGTAGCTTAACCACACCCCATACTTGAAAGACTGGCCACCACCATATTCATCACCACCAGCACTGCCATTGTGAAGTAAATTGAGACCTGATGAGTTATCGCCATTGCCATGCGCAAATTTGTAAGTATCTTTTATATCCCAGCCAGTGGTTGCCCTCATTTTTTTACCGGCTACTTTTTCACCACCTAAAGCCGCAATAAGGGTTAAAAATTCAGTACTGCTAGGTACATGCCAACCAGCAGGCGCTAAGCCACGGCGATCGGTAACTGCATAAAAGTTGTATAACTTACCATATTTCTTTTCATTACTACTGTCGAAATTAAGATAACAATAAGCGGGAATCTTATCTCTGCTTACCTTTTCCCATTCTTTTTGGTTGGCTGCATAATAAATCTGCTCGCCATTTCTATAGGTGCTCACATTTAAATTGGTGCTTGTCCATACCTGGTTGCCAATTTTTACCGGACCTGTAATTTCTGGCGAGGCATTGTATATTTCTTTTAATGGCGCCGCTTGTGCTGCATTACAGCTCCAAACAAAGTTGGTAGGTTGTATGCCGCCGCTTCTTTTTAAACATTCTTTAGTTGCTATTGCATCGGCTTCTTCTTTTGTTTTTGCTATACCCCAGCCAAATGCGGTACCCACATTGCCGTTTATGGTGCGGTAGGCGGCACAACCTGTGCCCGAATAGGTGAGCACAATGCTACAAGATCCGCCACGTTTGTTGCATTCGTCAACCGCTCTTTTCTCGGCTTCTGCCCGGTTTGGCTGATCGAATGAAAAACCATAATAAAAACCATTGGATCGGTCTATAGCCAATGCACCATATTTGGTTTTAACGGGAACAGCCGTTTTGGTTGCCGATTTCTTTACCTGCGCAATTAAATCGGATGTAGTAACCAATAACACAAGTACTGCTATTAATAGTAGTTTGTTTATTTTCATGCTTTATTGTTTGTTTGTTATGGGCAAATTTCCCAATCACGCTATTGGGCGTCAATACCATTTATTGGGTATATTTTGATGAGGAGTAGGGTGGAGATGGGCGATGGAGATTCGAAGTTTGGATTTATAAAGGCGAAACCGTAATTATCTCGGAGCTGAAGTTAGGGCAAGCGTTAATTGCGGCTATTATTTAACCTATCCCAAAAGCTGTTGTTGTCTAATTTGCTAAAAAGACCAGCGGTTAAATATATCTTCAGAAATTCTAGAATTGAAACGTTCTGGGTGGCCATTTCCTGAGTGCCATGATCGTTGTTTATAACTTCATATTGACCTCCGTCATAGAGTTGGATTAACCATTGGTCGCTGTAGGTCATATATTCGGCAAAATGGAAAACATTGTTTGCTAACTCGCTTTTATAATCAATGGCTTCATGTACTGGAATTACCCTGAATAAGTGGTCATCGGTGTTAAATCCGTTGCAAAATGTATAGAATTCAATAAGGTCTGGTGGAAGGGGATAACTAAGCTTTGATTCCAGGTCTGCAAGGTCTTCATCGCTGCAAGGATCATTTAAGGTGATACCCAATTTCTTTACTTCATGTTTGTAATCTGCAAAAAGTTGTTTGAATTTGTTCATGGGTATAGCAATTAATGATCTTACACGCGGCACTTGTGAGTCGATGAAGCTGTAAAACTATTACTAATGTTTATTTGGAACAAAAAGTTTCTGCCACCATGTTCGTTTTACTTTTGGAGAGATGCTGTTATGGGTTGACTTTCTCATTGTACCAATATTGTAATTTGATAACAGTTCATCTTCTTCATCGGGTTTGCCATAAGCATCTGCTTCAGTTAAATGTCCATCTTGGTCACTTATTCGTGTAAGTTGTTTTCCTTGCCTAAAAACCAATTGTAGTCCGTGTTCTTGTTCCCAATCACACTCACAGGCAAGTGTTAGATAAACATCATGCTCTTTATATGGTCGTCTGGTTACATAAATTTCTGTTGGATGAATAAAATTCCAAATTTCATTATAGTTTTTTATTTGTCTTAAAGGTTGATCAGCTTCGTCAAAATCTACGGCATCCAAAAAATCCTTACAGTTTCTATAAGCTAAGTCTGAAATGGAGTTACGGTCCACCAAATTTAATTTTAGAAAGTTTGTTAAGGCTTGGTCAGCTTCCTCAATAAATGTTTTATCGTGTTCGGGTTCAAAGTCCATGAAAATTACTGTCAACTTTTCGTTTTCAAAAAATGGAACTTCGATTTTACTACTCTTCCACCAATCAGGAAATTGATCTTCCTGTCTCAGTTGTCCAATTATTTTTGATGTAATTTCTTTAATCATTGTCTTCCTTCGCTTTTTTATAGATAATATTTTGGTGTACTTACTTTAACCTAATGATTTCCAGTCTTCATCTCGTTGTTCATCATTTCTCGATGGTCTCACATTTTCAATCATTGCTATTTCACAGGCACAAATTCAATCCATTTAATAGAGCAGTCGTTAAAGCCTCAGTTGCTAATTTTGTTGTAGTGTATGTATCCATTTGAGTTAACTTAGAATCCAAGTATAACAAAAAAGAGCCATATTGCTATGACTCCTAAATCATATTAATCTGATAGTACGTTTCCCTAAATTCCCCCTTTTTATCCTATATTTAATCAACCAGACTTCTTAGCTCAGTTGGTAGAGCAACAGACTCTTAATCTGTGGGTCCAGGGTTCGAACCCCTGAGGGGTCACAATATCCTTATTGTATTTGAACGAATTATAAAATCAATCGTTTATGAACGATACTTTGACAAAAGATCCTTCGGCTGATTTGCCGGAAGATACTGCCACTCGTTACGAGCAGTTTTTCGGCCCATTATTCTTTGAACCCTATGCTATAGAAGTTGCAAAACGAATTCACTCCATCCCGGTTTCTGTGGTGCTCGAAATTGCGGCAGGGACAGGTCGTGTTACCCGTCATATTCGGGAGCATATTCCATACTCAGCAAAGCTGATCGCTTCAGATATTAGCGAGGAGATGTTGGCCGTAGCCAAAAAGACATTGAGCCACCTTGATATCGACTGGCGAAATATTGATGCCCAGGAACTTCCTTTTAGTGATAATAGTATGGATTTGGTGGTTTGTTGCTTCGGATATATGTTTGTTCCTGATAAACCGAAAGCATTTGCAGAGGCTTATCGGGTTTTAAAACCGGGTGGCATGTTTTTATTTACAACCTGGGATAAGCTGGAGCATAATGAGGCGTCTTATTCGGCCAGATCTATTGCAATAGAATATTTAGACGGGCCCTTGCCCGAATCGCATAATCTTGCAACATCGATGAATAATGAAGCGCTTATAACACCATTCTTAAAGGATGCCGGCTTTGCAAAAATATCAATTGAAAAAGTAAAACTTTTTTCCGTAAGTCCTACTGCAAAAGACGCTGCATGCGGTCTGGTAGAGTGGGGACCTGTTTATAAGGAGATTAAAAAACATAATCCTGACTGTATAGACGAAATAAAAATTAAGGTGGAAAAAGAACTTGCTGAAAAATTCGGAGCTGCTCCCATGATCGCTCCAATAAGTGCTGTATTCAGTCAGGCATGGAAATAATAAGAACCCCCTCCTCTCCGTAGTGTTCAGCGCAGCGTCACTACGGAGTAACACAGAAGATTAAGTTATGAACACGCAATTACTCAGCTAAAGCCCAAAGAACAGATCGGTATCTGGTTTTGTGTAGCTATTTGCTATGCATGCATTATAAATCTGTTATCTTTGCAGCTTTTATCAATTATCAGCATTCATAAACATATTTATGGGCAAAAACAGCATCGGCTCTACCATTTCGTATTTCTTTTTAGGCGAGTACTTTTCTGATGCCCTGCGCACCACCATTACCGTGGTATTGCCCATTATTTTATTCTTTTACCTGGGTAATCCTGAAGCGGCCAAAGGAATAGGGGTTGGTGCTTTGTTGATCAGCCTGACTGATTTGCCCGATAACCGACTGAATAAACTGAAAACAGCGCTATCAAGTATTATCGTCTTCTTTGCCACTACGTTAGTGGTTTCTTCCGTTTTAGATCATGTTTACCTCACCGCGGTGGTTGTGGTGATTGCAGCTTTCGGCTTTTCGATGTTTGCCGTATACGGGCAGAAACTCTCATTGATTGGTACCATGGCGCTGATTGTATGCAGCTTTGTGATGGGGCTTCACCCGGAACGACCGCTGTATTTTAGTAGTTATATGCTGATTGGTGGAGTTTGGTATTATATCATCAGTTTAATCCAGATTTTAATCCGCCCTTACCGCTCACTTCACCATGCCATTTTCGAATGTTTGATGAGCAGCGCGATGTTCTTGAATGCCAAAGCCAAGAATTACGATATTGATGTTCCGCTCGATCTGCAACAAAAGGAAGCCATAAAACTGCACATTAAGGTTAACCAAAAACATGAATTGATCCGGAATCTGTTGCTTACCGATAAGTACGCTATGAATCCCAATAACCCCAAAGGCCAACTATTATTGGAAAGGGCGAGGTTACTGATCGATTTGTATGAGCAATTGAATGCCGTACACTATGATTATGCTTTGGTGCGCAAAACGCTGGCAACGGGCCCGAGTTTAAAACTGATTGCCATCTTGATTGGATTACTGGCGAAAGAGCTTGAACAGTTGGGCAGGCACGTTCGGTCGGCCAAGGCTTATAAAGGAGAGGTGGCCACCAATATCGAATATTACCAGAAACGGATAATGCTGTTGCAGGAAATGGAGCATTTAAACGAAACCCAGCGTAAAATTGTATTAAAAGTGGTTTCGAATATGAACGATATTGTACGTATTATCGAAATGATTAGGGGCAATGAGCGCACGCCCGAGAAACACTTACAAGAACTGAGCGGATCTATTTCTTACCCCTTGTTTGTTACCGGCGATCGCTTTTCGATCAGGGAACACCTTACCTTAAAATCGCCCATCTTTAGGTTTTCGTTACGTTTGGCCATCTGTTTTCTGTTTGGTTTCTTGCTTATTTGGCAATTAGAACCGAGTAAATACAGTTACTGGCTTTTTCTTACACTGGTCATTGTGGCAAGGCCCAAATTTTCGATCACCTGGAAACGGAACTTACAGCGGTTAAAAGGAAGTCTTGGCGGAGTTGTTGTCGGGCTGATTATCATCTATTTTGTGAAGAGTCCGGCAGTACTACTTTCTTTTTCGGCGATTTTTCTATTGGGTTTTTATGCCTTTAACCGTTTAAATTATACAATAAGTGTATTGTTTATTACCCCTGCGGTAATTTTAACGCTGGGCAGTTACCAAGGGCATTTTGATCATATTGTACACGACAGGATTATTTTCACGTTGCTAGGCTGTGTAATTGCCATTTTTGCCACTTATCTTTTCCCAATTTGGGACAGCAGCCAGTTGAAGGAGAAAATAAGCAAAGCCACAAAAGGTAGTTTGCACTATTTGCAGGTGGCGATAGAAAGGAAGGAAAACCTGGGCGAGAATATTCCGCGCATGGCCAGAAAAAATGCCAACCTGAGTTTATCTGCATTAAGCGAAGCGATTGAGTCGGCCAGTCAGGAACCGATGCGGAAACATATCGATTTTAATGGTTTGTTTGGGGTACAGTCGACCATTTACCAGATCAATGCAATTATTACTTCTATATACCTTTCGCTTAACCATAAACCCGAACAGGCAGACCCATTGTTGGTTAAGCAGATTGTAGGTAACCTGAGTACTGCAGAGGTGCTAAAAAGTGATGATGTGCCTCGCGTTGATGTGATGGATGATGATCATTCTACCAAACAGAAACTGGCACATATTGCGGCTTTATCGTTAGAGTTTAACAGGTTTAGTGCTGGTTTTAGGGGTTAACAGATAGTTTTATTTGATTTTTTTAGAAAATGAAATGGTAGTAGGTCTTGGCGGGTTGTAGTCCTGCTTTCCATTACAAGTCCGCTCCCGGTGAAAAATCGGGATTGTGGGCTTTCCATTCCAATCAGGTTTATTCACAAAGTTTAGTGCTGGTTTCAGGGGCTAAATTTAATTGTTTGTCAGTCTGTCTAATGGACTCCTACAGTGAGCGGAGTCGAAGAGACTATGAATTGTCAACTTTTGATTGTATCTATCATAAAAGATCCTTCGATGAGTTATCATTGACAGATCCCAGTAGAAAAATCGTCATCTCGACCGAAGCAGCGCGTAGTGGAGAGATCTTTTAATCCAGTCCAAAGATCTCTCCACTACGGTCGAGATGACGATTCTTCGCGGCCTATCAATTCGTTCAAATCCCCTGTCATTAATTAAATATTGATTTTTATAAAATAAATTATCCCTCAGGATGGCAGATTCTAAAAATCAGCGTCAGCGCCCCCCCTTTATACTAATCATGGCAAATTGTTCGTTAATAACCTTCAACAGGCTTAGCTTGATAGCGGATACCTGTAAGTAGAATTCTTTGAACAGTATTATTGAAATATTCATTCCCCCATGTTTAAGCGATCTTCTTTAAAATTAAATAGATTGATTATTAGTGTATTATTATTCTTTTAGTTAATTAATGTTAATTATTTAGAATAATTCTAAATAAAGATCTATATTTGTTCATCATTATATTTGGTTAGTTGATGATGACAAGACCTGTTTGCCTGCATTACTCAATGCAGGCGAATCAGGCACTACTCCACGAAAACTTCAATTTATTTTTTTACACGCGACAGTAATAAATTTGATTGAATTGATTATAAAAAATAGGATATTGGTATATTGTGAGCCATTAAACATCCTTATTCGCATGAAAAGATCATTTTTAAGCTTCCTTTTGATTTCTTTTTTAACTGTAACTGCTTTTGCCCAAAAGAAACCTAATTTTTGGGATGATGTGCAAACCATTAAAAAGTACGATCAAATGTACAAACCACCCGTTCATCCGGTGTTGTTTATTGGAAGTTCATCTATCCGCAAATGGGATGACTGTACACAGGTTTTTGCCAAATACAATGCTTTAAACCGAGGAATAGGTGGTGCTGTAATTAACGATATTACCTTTTATTTAAATGATGTTGTTTTCCCTTACCAGCCTAAGCAGATTGTACTGTATGTGGGGGAGAACGATTTACCAAACGAAACGGTTACACCTGATACTGTTTTAAATCGCACCATCCGTTTAGTGCAGGCCATTAGGGCAAAGTTGCCAACTATGCCTATTGTTTACATCTCGATTAAACCAAGTCCGAGCAGGGATAAATTTAAAGCAAAGGCAGTAGCTTCGAATGCATTGATCGCGAAATTTTTAGCTGGAGAGGCCAACACGAAATTCGTTAACATATATCCATTGATGCTAACCAAAGACGGGCAACTTAGGCCAGAGCTTTTTGTGGATGATATGTTGCACATGAATGCTGCAGGTTATGCCATCTGGCGAAAAGCGGTAGAACCGTATTTAATGAAATAGTTCGGGTTTTAAAAAAAAATCACCCTCTTTTTTCTGATCACTTAAGGCGCCTGAGAACACCTTAGTGTTAAAGTATGCCCTTAATCTACGGCACTGTTATAAGCAAATTAGCCCCGATTGAACGGAAAGCCCGCAATCCCGATTTTTCATCGGGAGAGGACTTGAAGTAAAAGCGGGACTGAAACAACCCTAAGCACTACAGGCTTTGCGCTCCAAAAAAATAAGATCAAATTTTCTCACCACCTCAGGCATATGCCCCACCTTAGGAGTCAATTTTACTATATAAGACATATAAGAACACATAAGCTTTCATTTTTACCATCTAAGGCAACTTGACACACCTAAGAAAATAAACATTAGCTTTTCATGCTCATAATGATTTGTTTTACTGCATGAGGTAAGCAATGTTAACCGGAATTAAAATTATATATTTATTATTGCGTGCGAATGATCCCTAACCATATGTACAAACTTCTGCTTGCCGTTACTTTTCTTCTGATGGGCTATCATGCATCGGCCCAGGATCTTTTGGGCATTCCGCAGATTGTAAATTACAATAACGAGCAGTACAACGCAGGGATGCAGAACTGGGATGTTAAGCAGGATAAAAACGGGATTCTTTATTTCGGGAACAATGAAGGGCTGCTTACTTTTAATGGTCGCTATTGGAACCTGTTTCGCTTACCTAATTATACTTCGGTACGTTCCATTGGGATAGACTCTAAAAACCGGATTTACGTAGGTGGGCAGGATGAATTTGGTTTTTATTACCCTAATGAGAAAGGGATTTTAAAATATACTTCGCTTTTAGGCCTGCTGCCTGAAAAACTGCGGAAACTGGCAGATATATGGGACATTTCGATTATCCACGACGAAGTTTTTTTCAGGTCGAACAATTCCATTCTGCATTATAAGGATGGGGTAATTAAAAACTATAAACCCAGTAAGGCCTGGTTATTTATGGGCATGGCCAATAATAAAGTATTTGCCCAATCGGAAGAATCGGTTTTAATGGTTTACGAGCAGGAAATGTGGAAGCCTTTTTGTGCTGATCCGGTTTTCAAGAAATCATCTGTTACAGCTATTTTGCCTTATAGTGGCGATACTTTGATGGTTTCTACCTTAAAGGGCGGTTTTTTTCTATTGATTAACCATCAGCTTAAACCCTTCAAAACCAATCTCGATCATGTGTTTTTTAACGACCGGATTTATTTTGCCGATCAGATCAATCAGAATCTGTATGTAGTAGGTACCACCTCGGGCGGGGTATATATTATGAACAAAGGTGGAGAACTGATCCAGAAATACAATTACAGGGAAGGTTTGCAGAACAACAACGTAAGGGGAGTTCTGCAGGACCGGGATAAGAACATGTGGCTGGCTTTAGACGATGGGATTGCCTATGTGGCCATAAATAGCGCCATTAAAAGCATTTTTCCTGACCGTAATAAACAGATTACGAGTTATGCATTTAGGAAGTTTAACCAATCGGTTTACATTGGTACATCGAACGGTTTGTATATGACCAAAGTTAATCCTGCTGCCAAAGATTTAAGTTATGCTACCTCGAATTTTGAGGAAGTGAAAAACACCAAAGGGCAGGTTTGGGGGCTTGATGAGGTTAACAGCCAGCTGTTGCTGGCACACGAGGAGGGCACACTTTTGGTGCAGAACAATATAGCTAAGCCGCTTTACAATTTACCAGGCACCTGGTTGTACCAAACTTTAGATCGGGTTTACCCAAGCAGCGAGGTTATTGCAGGCACTTATTGGGGTTTGCAGCGCTTAAATTATAAGGATGGAGTGTTTAACAATGGCGGAAGAATTGACGGTATAAATGAGCCGCTGCGGTTTCTTGTAGCAGATAATAATAACCCTGATCATATTTGGGCATCGCACCCTTACCATGGCGTATATAAAATAGAATTGCAGCCCGATCATAAGCATATACTGCGTACCACCATGTACACCGACCGCGATGGATTACCTTCTAAGTTGTACAATTATGTATATCATATAAAAAACAGGGTAGTAATTGCAACTGTTGATGGCGTTTATGAATATGATAACACGAAGAAAAAATTTGTCCGCCTAAAATTATTGGCCAATGCCATTAAGGGTATTTCGGTACAGTATATGAAGGAGGATAACGACGGGAACATTTGGTTTGTAAGCAATAAAAAGGTAGGTGTAATCGATTTTAGCCGGCCATCCGGCTCCAATCCTTTTAGTATTTTTTATCTGCCCGAGTTAGATGGAAAAGTAGTAGGCGGCTTCGAATCTATTTACCCATTAGATAGTAAGAACATATTTATTGGGGCCAATAAAGGAGCTTATCATATTAATTATGAGAAATACATCGAAAACATAACCAAACCAATTGTAGTGCTGGGGCAGATTAAACTGCTTGGTAAAAAGGATAGTTTGGTTTTTGGTGGTTATTTTACAACCAAGGGAGTAATTTCTGCCAAACAGGATGAGAACGAGATACCAGAATACACCAATAATTTAAATTCAATGCATTTCGAATATTCCTCTACATTGTTCGAGCATGATAAAAATATTAAATTCAGTTACCAGTTGGTTGGTTTCGATAAGGAATGGTCGGCATGGAACACGAAAAGCGAAAAGGATTATACCAATTTGCCTGCGGGGAAATATACTTTCAATATTAAAGCCAGAACGGATGTAGGTAACGAATCGGAAGTGGTAGGCTATACTTTTGTAGTGTTGCCAGCCTGGTACAATACCATATGGATGAGGATTTTTTACCTGATTTTGATTGTGCTGTTAATCAGGCTGATTATTAGGTGGCAAAAACGAAAACACGTTAAAGAGCAGGAGCGGATGAGTTACCTGCATCAGCTGGAACTGGATCGGAATGAAAAGGAAATTGTTAGGCTGCAGAACGAAAAGTTGGAAGCCGATGTAAATTATAAGAACAAAGAGCTTTCTACCATGACCATGCACCTGGTGCAACGCGGTAAGGTATTGGCCAAGATTAAAGAGGTGATATCGGCTGTAATTAAAAACCACGATATTAATGAAAGCTCGCCAAGTTTCAGGCACCTCATCAGACTGATCAGGGATGTGGAAAAGAAAGATCAGGAATTGGATCATTTGAGCGTTCACTTCAATCATGTAAACACCGAATTTTTTAATAAACTCAAAGACCTTTACCCAGATTTAAGTCAGAACGACTTAAAGTTTTGTGCCTATTTATCGATGAACCTATCTTCAAAAGAAATGGCTCAGCTTATGAATGTAACGATTAAAGCCATCGAAGTGGGCCGATATCGCTTAAGAAAGAAACTCCAGCTTAAGCCCGAGACTAATTTATATGAGTTCCTGATCGGCATCGCCCGCCAAAAAACGTCTTAAACAATGTTTTCGTTACAAATCAGAACGTTTTTAGTTAAAATAGCTTAAATATCTGGTATTCAGTATAATTGCATTTTCTTTGTAGGGCTTATGTAGGCCTAAAAATCTTCTTTTCCGATTAATTGAGTGCTGTTGTATGGTTTGTGTAGTAGCGCTAAATTGTGCTAATGTATTGCACGGCTATAGATTTGATTTATGAAACGGGCTACCAAACGCCCCGTCATTTAACTAACCAAATATTAACTTAAAACTAATTTCTATGAGAGGAAGATTTACATTCGTATTCTTCATTTACTGTATCATGGCATTGCCGCTGGCCTTATTGGCTCAAGACATTCCGGTTACAGGAAAAGTAACAGAACAAAATGGTGCCCCTTTACCTGGCGTAACGGTTAAGCTTGATGGAACGACCAAAGCTGCATCTACTGATGCCAATGGTGTTTTTAGTATTCAAGCTCCTGTTGGCGGTAAATTAACCATCAGTTTAATTGGTATGGCAACGCAAACGGTAACTGTTCCTGCGGGCGGGCGTATCAATGTTTCGCTTGCAGCGGATTCGAAAGATTTAACTGAAGTAGTTGTAGTGGGTTATGGTACACAGAAAAAAGCCTTAGTAACCGGGTCAATCTCCAGCGTTAAGGCAAAAGATCTGGAATCGATGCCTATTAACAGGGTAGAACAAGCCTTACAAGGAAGAACATCTGGTTTAACTATTGCCAGTGGTAATGGGCAGCCAGGGTCTGCATCAACAGTGAGGGTAAGGGGTTTTACTTCTTTTGCATCTTCAGGTAATAACGATCCGCTTTGGGTTGTTGATGGTGTAATTGTAGATAACGGTGGCATTGGTTATTTAAACCAATCAGATATCGAATCTATCGAGGTTTTAAAAGATGCAGCCTCACAGGCCATTTATGGTGCCAGAGCTGCAAACGGCGTAATTATCATCTCAACCAAGAAAGGTAAAGAAGGAAGGTTATCTATAAACTACAATGGATTTTACGGCATACAGTCGCCGGCTAAAAAGCTGAAACTGCTCAATGCAAGTGAATATGCGGCGATTAGGAATGAAGCATATTCAAATAGCTACAACGCGGCAACCGATGGAACTTTTACACTTCCATATGCAAATCCATCATCTTATGGAGAAGGCACAGATTGGCAGTCGGTTGTTTTTAACGACGATGCCCGCAGACAAACCCACGAGTTTAGCGTTTCAGGCGGAACTAATAAGTCTACCTTTTATACTTCTTTTGGTTATATAGATCAGGAAGGTATTGTAGCCACACCGATTTCTAATTTTAATCGTGCCAACATTCGTATTAATTCAACATTTAAGCCTGCCAAGTGGATAAGCTTCGGAGAGAATTTAGGCTATAGCCATTCGGTTAACAGTTCTTTAGGTAATACCAATAGCGAGTTCGGTGGTCCTTTAAGTTCGGCAATCCATTTAGATCCAATGACCCCGGTTATTCAAACCGATCCTACTGCAATAGGAAAATCTCCTTATACTATCGCTAATATTATAAGAGATCCGGCAACAGGATTCCCTTATGGTATTTCGGGCCCTGTAGGCCAGGAAATGAGTAATCCGCTTGCTTATATTCAAACCAGATTAGGTAACTATGGTTGGGATCACAATATTGTTGGAAATGCGTTCTTAGAAATTGAGCCCATTCAGAATTTAAAATTCAGGTCATCGCTGGGAACGAAACTTGCTTTTTATGGCTCGGAGTCTTATACCCCGTTATTCTGGTTAAGTCCTTCAAATACCAATACTAAGGCGAATTTCTACCGCGAGATGAATATGACATTAAATTATAACTGGGAAAATACCATTAGCTATTCAAAAAGTTTCGGTAAGCATCATGCATACGCAATCTTCGGTCAAGGTTATTATATGGACAACAATAACCGTGGCTTAAACGTAAGGTTCAACAATATAATTGCACAGGATTTTTATCAGAGTAATTTAAATTACAAACCTGCAACTGCCGATATTCAGGGTGATGGTAGTGATGCTACCTTGCATGTTGTTAACTCTTTATTTACCCGTGTAACTTATGATTATGATGAAAAATATCTATTTACAGGTATTATTCGCCGTGATGGTTCTTCACGCTTTGGTACAAACAACCGGTTTGGTTATTTCCCTTCAGCCTCAATTGGCTGGGTGCCTACAAAAGAGGCTTTCTGGAAAGAAAACAACATTGTTAATTTCTTAAAATTACGCGGTAGTTATGGAATTACAGGAAATGATGCCATTGGCGATTTCAGTTATGTATCATTGGTGAACAGCGGACGTAATTATACTTTTGGCACTACAGATGTAAGTACTATTGGATGGAGTCCGGCTGCTTTGTCGAATCCTGATTTGAAATGGGAAGAAACCCACCAAACAGATATTGGTTTAGATGCTACATTGTTCAATGATTTTACACTTAGTGCTTCTTACTTCAAAAAGAAAACCATTGGTGTATTGCAAACACCTCCTATTCCACTTTATTTAGGTGCAGCTGGTGGTGCCGCAGAAAATGTTGGCGATATGCAGAACACCGGTATAGAATTCGAATTGGGTTACAGAAAAAAAATCGGAGAGCTTAATTTAGGTATTAACGCTAATATCTCAACCTTGAAAAATAAGGTAACCAAGCTATTGCCCGGAAGAGAGTTTATAGAAGATAATGCACAGAGTTTTCAGGGCATGGGTAACTTCACCCGTACCGCAATTGGACGTTCATTCAATGAGTTTTATGGGTATGAAGTGGCTGGTATTTTTCAGTCGCAAGCAGAGATCAATGCTTACAAAGGACCAGGAGGTACAGTATTGCAACCTGCTGCAAAACCCGGAGATATAAAATTTGCCAACTTAGATGGAAATGAAACCATAAATGGTAGTGACCGTACTTACTTAGGTAGTCCGCTTCCAAAATACACCTATGGTATTACCATTAATTTGGCATATAAAAACTTTGATTTTGTTGCCTTCGGAAACGGTGTAGGTGGTAATATGATCTTCCAGGGATTAAGACGGTTAGATGTAACTTATGGAAACTGGCAACAATCAATTCTTGATAGATGGACACCAACAAATACATCAACCGATATTCCCCGTGTTGCAGATAAGGATCTTAACGGAAACTATACCAAGTTCTCTAAAAATTATTTGGAAAAAGGAGACTATTTCCGTTTAAAAACCCTTCAGGTAGGTTATAACCTTCCAGGTGATGTGATTAAAAAAATTGGCGCACAAAAAGTTCGGGTGTATCTGATGAGTGAAAACCTCTGGACCATTACGAAATATACAGGTTACGATCCCGAAATCGGTGGAACGGTATTGGGTATAGATCGGGGGATTTATCCGCAGGCCCGTTCGTTTATGGTAGGTTTAAATGTTGGATTCTAAAGAAAATTAAAATGAAAAAGAATATTTTAGCTATTGCAGCCCTTTTAACTGCTTCTCAACTAATCGTTTCTTGTCAAAAGCAACTGGATGTAAATCCGCGTGAACGTATTTTGGAGACAAGTTATTATCAAAGCCAGCAGCAAGCTTTTACTGGCTTGGTAGCTGTTTATGATCAATTGGGTAATCAGTCTAGTGGCTACCTCACAAAACTTAACTTATTTAGCTCTGCATCAGATGATCATTTCGCTGGTGCCGATTCTCCATCAGATTTAGGAGATATGCAAGCGATGAATAATTATACGGTAAACTCATTATCGGGTGCCCCAAGTTATTTATGGAGTAAAGGTTTTACCGGTGTTTACCGTGCAAATGTTTTATTGAAAAAAATAGAAGGCATTACAATGGATGCTTCAACCAAGGCAAGATATATTGCCGAAGCTAGAGCGTTGCGTGCCATATTTTATTTTGATTTGGTGCGTATCTTCAAAAATATACCATTAATCTTAGTTCCTATAGAGCCGTCTGGCATGTTCGATGTTACGCAGGTTGCCCCTGCAGATGTTTATAAACAAATAGAAACAGACTTAACAGACGCATTATCTGCTCTTCCTGTAACTATACCTACTGCTGATGCAGGGCGTTTGAATCAAGGGGCAGTTCATGCAGTTTTAGGCAAGGTTTACTTATGGCAAGAAAAATGGGGACCAGCAGCTGCAGAGTTTGCATTGGTTAACGGTACTGCACCAGGTGCGAGTACTTATGGATATAAACTTTTACCAAACTTTGCCGATTTGTGGAATTGGAAAAACAAATTCAATTCAGAGTCTATCTTAGAACTCAGCTACAATACTACCTCTAACATGGGCTGGGGCAACGTTGGGAGCCGTGAAGGTAATGTTATGGGTATTTTGGTAGGGCCACGTAACTATGTGCCTGTAATTGCTTCACAAGCACCCGATTATGTTTCGGGTTGGAGTGTTATGCCAATAACCAAAGAATTATTTGACTTAATTCACTACGATCCGCGTAATAAACCTACGGTTGCCAATTTAGATAGTTTAGAGAAAGCTGGTATTGTAACCTATAAACATGCCAATGATAATACGGGGTATTTTGTTGAGAAATATGCTGGAAGAGTTTCTACCAAAGCAGCTGTTGGCCAGTTAGAATTAAACTTTGGTCAGAATATGTACGAAATACGTTTAGCTGATACGTACTTAATGGAAGCCGAAGCATTATTGAAAAGTGGTGCCGCAGTTGGTGCGGGTACTAGGGCTTATATTTTCCTCAATGCAGTAAGGGCCCGTGTTGGTTTAAATCCTGTTGCGGTAACCATGGATAATATAATGAAAGAAAGACGTTTGGAACTGGTAGCCGAAGGGCAAAGGTGGTTTGATTTGGTTAGGTGGAAACTTGCCCCAACTAAACTGGCTTTTAAAGGATTTCAGGCAAATAAAAACGAGACCTTGCCCATCCCACAGGCTGAGTTAAACAACACCAAAATTCTCCAGAGCAAAGAATGGGGCGGCACAAAATAAGTTGTCATCTAAATAACCTTAAAGTTTAATTGTTAACAGGGAGAAAGCGAGTTCTTTCTTCCTGTTTTTTTAATCCGCACATCTTTTTCCTATGCTTTCTACCAAATTTATTCGTCTTTTTATCATTTGTGTTTTTACCTGTTCTTCACTTGCCGTTATTGCTCAAAACCAACCTGAAGTTTGGCTTACCAAAGCCGATCGATCTGTTTTATTTGCCAAACAGGCAAGTAAATTAAGTTTTACTGCAGCTAAAAACAATCTGCCAACAATTACGGTAAACGATAAAGAAACCTATCAAACAATTGATGGCTTTGGTTACGCCCTAACAGGTGGAAGTGCTCAGCATATTATTAAAATGTCAGCACCAGCCAGAGCGGCTTTATTGAAAGAGTTATTTGCTACTGATGGAAACAACATCGGGGTGAGCTACATCCGCTTGAGTATTGGTGCTTCTGATTTAAATGAAAAAGTATTTTCTTATAACGACCTTCCCGAAGGACAAACCGATTTAATGCAGGCTAAATTTGACCTCGGTCCCGATAAGGTGGATGTGATTCCGGTAATGAAGGAAATCCTTGCGATAAACCCCAAACTGAAAATTATGGGTTCGCCATGGTCTCCTCCCTTATGGATGAAAACCACTTACGATGCCCGCGGTGGGATGTTAAAACCCGAATATTACGATGCTTACGCCAGGTACTTTGTAAGATATGTACAGGAAATGCAAAAAGGAGGTATTCCTATTGATGCGATCACTGTTCAGAATGAACCTTTGCACCCCGGCAATAATCCCAGCTTGCTTATGGTTGCACCAGATCAGGCGCTTTTTGTAAAGAAGTTTTTAGGTCCTGCTTTTGCCAAAGCCAATATTAAGACCAAAATTATCGTTTACGATCATAATGCCGATCGCCCGGATTACCCCATTAGCATTTTAGATGATCGGGAAGCCAGAAAATATATTGATGGATCTGCCTTTCATCTGTACGGAGGAAAGATCGAAGCTTTAACTGATGTACATAATGCTCATCCTGACAAAAATATTTACTTTTCTGAGCAAATGGTAGTAGAACAGCCAGATGCTACGGATATTAAAATTGTTAATCCGGTTAATCGTTTGATTATCGGCGCCACCAGAAACTGGAGCAAAAATGTGCTCGAGTGGAATTTAGCCGCCGATCCTGAAAATAAACCTTATACCGACAGGGGCGGCTGTTCGATGTGCCAGGGCGCAGTAACCATTGATAAAGATTCTTATAGCAGAAACCTGGCTTATTATTCCATTGCCCATGCTTCTAAGTTTGTACGGCCTGGTGCTATTCGGGTGGCTACAAACGATTTAACCGATCTGCCAAATGTTGCCTTTAAAACACCTGGTGGAAAACATGTTTTAATCGTAGCCAATAGCGGTAAAAATGCCGCTAGGTTTAATATTAGCTTTAACGGTAAATCACTTGTTGCAGCGCTTGATAAAGGATCTGTAGCCACTTATATCTGGTAATTATCTAAACCTAATCTTATTTTTATGTCTTTTACAAAATCAATCTTATATATTTTTCTGCTCAGTATTGTTTCGTTTACAGGGTTTAGTCAGGGGTTTTTAAAGGCCGAGGGTAAAAAAATAGTGAACGCAAAAGGCGAGAATGTTTTGCTCCGCGGCTTTGGTTTAGGTGGCTGGATGTTGCAGGAAGGTTATATGCTCAAAATTAACAAAGAGGCACAACAATATAGGATCCGCGAACGGATAGAAGAACTGATGGGGCCAAAACAGACCCAGGAGTTTTACGATGCCTGGTTGGCCAACCACATGCGTAAAATCGATGTCGATTCGTTGAAACGCTGGGGTTTTAATTCCATCCGTTTACCCATGCACTACAATTTATACACCCTGCCATCAGATAAAGAGCCCGTTGCCGGCAAAAATACCTGGCTAGAAAAGGGCTTTGCCTTAACCGATAGCTTGTTAACCTGGTGTAAGGCCAATAAAATGTACCTGATTTTAGATTTGCACGCCGCACCTGGCGGACAAGGAAACGATTTAAATATTACCGACCGCGATCCATCAAAACCATACTTATGGGATAGTGAAGCCAATCAGGAAAAAACCGTTGCACTCTGGAAAAAACTGGCCGAACGTTATAAAGATGAACCTTATATCGGTGCATACGATATTTTGAACGAGCCTAATTACGGTTTTTCAAACCCTGAAGAAGATAAAAACGGAACAAAGGAAAAGGTGAATGCACCATTAAGAAAATTAATGGTCGAAATTACCAAAGCCATCCGCGAAGTTGATCAAAAGCACATCATTATTATCGAAGGTAATGGCTGGGGCAATAATTACAATGGCATTTTTCCACTGTGGGATAAAAACATGGTTTTGAGCTACCATAAATACTGGAATTACAACGATCAGGCTTCAATTGCACACATTATCAAAGCCCGAGATGAACAGCATGTTCCGGTTTGGCTCGGTGAAACAGGAGAAAATTCTAATGTTTGGTTTACTGATGCTATCCACCTTTTAGAAAAAAATAATATCGGCTGGGCTTGGTGGCCATTGAAAAAGATAGGCGCGAATAATCCAATGGAAATTAGATCGAATCCCAATTACGATGCGCTGGTAAAGTACCTCAATACCGGTGAAGACAAACCTAAAGATAGCAATGTATACAGCGGTTTAATGGAGCTGGCTATTTATTCGAGATTAGAAAATACGATTATTCACAAAGATGTGATAGATGCCATGATCCGTCAGCCCTTCAGTGATGAAACCAAGCCGTTTAAGCCCAATTTAATTAAAGATAAAAGCATTGTTTATGCTGTTGATTACGATTTAGGTAAAAACGGCAAAGCTTATTTCGATACAGATACTGCCGATTACCATACCTCAACAGGGAAACGATCGGCCGGAAACCGTGGCCGGATTTACAGGAATGATGGAGTGGATATTGCAAAAGATTCTACCCGGTACGAAAAGTATTATGTAAACCATATCGAAAAAGGAGAGTGGCTGCAGTACACCGTAAATGTTTCGCAAAAAGGACCTTACACTTTAAAAATAAATGCTGCGGCAGATAATGCTTCGGGTAGAATGACCATTGTGATCGATAACAAAATCGTAGCTAAAGATATTTTGATTCCAAATACCGCAGATAATAAAAAGTTTGCAACCTTTAAGGTAAAGAATGTTGTTTTAAAGGCGGGCATACAAAAAATTAAGGTGTTGGCAGATGCAGGAGGCTATAGTTTTGGTTATATTCAATTTGTAAAATAAAAACAAATATCATCTTGAAAGGTGCAAAACGGATCCTGTTTATTTTAGGGGCAATTGCTGTTGCAATCGTTATTCTTTCAAGATGCATGAATGCGGCCGATCAATTGCCTGAGGATGCGAGGGGCAAGGCTTACATCGGGGCCACTACCTGCGTTAAATGCCATAAAGATTTATCGCAGTCTTATGCCCATAGTCCACATGGTTTAACCTCTAAGCCTGTGGTAGATGCAGCTTTGTTAAAAATTTTCGCCCCTGATTCGAACAGTTTCCAATATGATGCAAACCAAAAAGTAGTAATAGAAAAGAGAGACAGCGGTATATTTCAGGTCGCTTATCACAATGGCAAAGCTGTGCGTGCTCAAAAGTTCGATATGCAGTTTGGTTCGGGAGAAAAAGCCTATACTTATACCTATTGGCAAGGCAAGAAAATGTATGAGCTGCCTTTATCTTACTTCGCCGCGATTAAGAATTGGGCCATCAGCCCTGGTTTTCCGAAAGAAAACTTTTATTATGATCGGATGATAACGAGCCGTTGTTTAGAATGCCACGCATCTTATGTAGATATTAAACTCACACAAAAATCTACTTTTTCAAAAGATGAGGAAATGGAAAAGGGCGCTGTTATTTATGGGATAGATTGTGAACGTTGCCATGGGCCAGGTAAACAGCATGTTGTTTTTCATATGGAAAACCCTGAAGAAAAGACTGCAAAATTCATCACCCTTTATAAAACCCTTACCCGAAAACAAAAGATGGATGTTTGCGCTGTTTGCCATTCGGGCAATACTTTGGTAGCACAACGATCGGTTTTCGGTTTCCAGCCCGGCGATGATTTAGACGCTTACTATTCGCAGGATTTTACAGGTTTTGGTGGTGGTAATATTGATGTACACGGTAACCAAAGTGCTATGCTAAAGGGCAGTAATTGTTATCGGAAAAGTGAAACCATGACTTGCCAATCGTGCCATAATACACACGAAAATATTAAAGGGAACTTAACAATTTACTCACAGCGCTGCATCAGCTGTCACCAAAGCACTAAGCACAGTCAGGCTACGCTGTCAAAAGGATCGCTCAGTACCAATTGTATCGATTGCCATATGCCTAAAGAATCTTCAAAACTGATCACTTTTCAACAGGCAGGTAAAGATCATTTAAGTCCTTATAGGTTACGTTCACACCATATTGCCATTTATCCCGTTATTAATAAGTAAAACAGACTTGTATTAAGAAATCCCCCTATTAGCCATTAATAGGGCTTGGATTTCGTACATTTGGTTTCGACCTTAAAAATTAGATAGTAGCCAATATGCTCATAAAACACTACTTAGCTTTATTCTTCCTCCTTTTTCTCACAACCTCTATTTTTGCTCAAAAGAAATTTACCCTTAGCGGTACCATCCGCGATGCTGGTACAGGCGAAACTTTAATCGGTGCAACCATCCGGATTTCTGGCGCTTCTACCGCAGCAACCCTAACCAATAATTATGGTTATTTTGCATTAACACAGCCCGAAGGCACTTACACTGTGGCGGTAAGTTACACAGGTTATACCTCCATTGTTAAAACCATTAATTTAACAAAAGATACCAAGTTAAATGAGGAGTTAAAGAGTGCAAACGATTTAGATGAAGTAACAGTAAGTGCCAATAACCGTAAAAACGAAAATGTTAAGAGTGCGCAGATGGGTTTGGAAAGGATCGATATGAAATCGCTTAATTCTATACCGGTATTGCTTGGCGAAAAGGATATCTTAAAAACCATCCAGCTGTTACCAGGCGTAAAATCGGGTGGGGAGGGGAACACAGGTTTCTATGTGCGCGGTGGTGCTGCCGATCAGAATTTAATTATTCTGGATGAAGCGGTGGTATACAACTCCTCTCACTTGCTTGGCTTTTTCTCTACTTTTAATGCTGATGCGATTAAGGATGTAAGTTTATATAAAGGTGGTATGCCTGCTCAGTACGGCGGTCGGTTATCTTCGGTTTTAGATGTTAAAATGGATGATGGAAACAATAAAGAATTTAAGTTTCAGGGCGGTATTGGCTTAATCGCTTCGCGTTTAAAAGCAGAAGGACCTATTGTTAAAGACAGGGGTTCGTTTATGGTAAGTTTCCGCAGAACCTATATCGATCTGTTTTTAAGGGCTTCGCCAGATTCATCTGTTAACGGTAGTACCTTAAATTTTTATGATATTAACGCAAAGGCGAATTATAAAATCAACGATAAAAATACCATTTATATTTCTGGCTATTTTGGCAAGGACAATATCGGCGTTAAAGACCTCTTTGAGAACAATTGGGGCAATGTAACCACTACCATCCGCTTAAACCATATTTTTAGCGATCGTTTGTTTTCGAATACCTCGTTAATTTACAACAACTATAATTATACCGTTCGCTTATTAAATGATGCGACCAACTTTAAAGCAACCTCACTTGTTCGGGATTTTAACTTTAAAGAAGATTTTCAGTATTTCAGCAACAAACATACACTTCGTTTTGGTATCAATGCCACACAGCACCGTATTTCGCCGATTGATATTGATAGCGATGAAGCATCGCAGGTAAATTCGCTTACGCAGGAAAGGCGTTACGGAATTGAATCAGCTGCTTATATTTCTGATGAGTGGGCGGTAAGCGAACATTTAAACTTTTTATATGGTGTACGCTTGAGTGCTTTTTCTTTAATGGGGCCAGGTAATTTTAGCACTTATGATGCTGATGGGAATATCGTATCAACTGAAAATGTAGCCAAGGGCAAATTCCATAAAAATTACTTTAACCTCGAGCCGCGTTTTTCGATGAGTTATCTGTTTAACGAAGAAAATTCAATCAAAGCTTCTTACAACCGCAATACACAGAACGTACATATTTTAACCAATGCTACTTCCAGTTCACCAACCGATCAGTATGTGTTGAGCAGCACCAATATTAAACCCGAAATTGCTGATCAGGTGGCTTTGGGGTATTTCAAAAACATTCAGGATAACAATTATGAACTCTCGGGTGAGATTTATTACAAATGGCTTCAGAACCAAATTGACTATAAAAATGCGGCAGAACTGTTGGCCAACTCAAACGTAGAATCCGAGTTGTTGTATGGAATAGGCAGGGCTTATGGCTTGGAACTGTTTTTTAAAAAGAAGTTTGGTAAGCTAAATGGTTGGGTAGGCTATACGCTATCGCGTACCGAACGTAAATTCACCGAACTTAATGATGGTAAATATTTTCCGGCCAGGCAGGATCGGACACATGATGTTTCGGTGGTTGGAATATACAATATGAACAAAAGGTGGACTTTCTCTTCGAGTTTTATTTACAGCACTGGTAATGCCGTTACTTATCCGGCAGGAAAATATACTATTGGTGGCCAGGCTGCTTATTATTATACGCAAAGAAATGCAGGAAGGATGCCTTACAACATGCGTTGGGATGTGAGCGTAACCTTAGAAGGAAAAGTGAGAAAGAAATACCAGTCGAGCTGGAATTTCGGCATCTATAATCTATTGGCACGCAAAAATCCTTATGCGATTGAGTTTATCCCAGATCCGAACGATCCGAATAAAACCGCTGCTCAGCAAACTTCACTATTTGGGCTTATTCCATCTATTACCTGGAACTTTAAATTTTAAACAATGAAAAAACTGATTATATACTTTTTGCTGTTCACTTTCTGCTTAACAGGTTGCAAGAAAATTATTCAAATTGAAACCGAAAATGCCGATCCTCAACTCGTAATTGAAGGTAAAATTAATGATCAACTGATCGAACAGCAGATTAAGATAAGCAAAACCATCGGTTATACCGAAGCCAATATTTTTCCGAAAATTTCAGGTGCTACAGTTACCGTTACGGATAGTAAAGGAAATAACTATGTTTTTAAAGAAGGTGCAACACCAGGAACTTATATCAATAAAATGAAAGGCCTGCCAGGTGTTACCTATAATTTAAATGTTACTGCGGAAGGACAAACTTACACCGCCAGTTCGAAAATGCCCAATGTGGTTAAAATGGATTCGATAGGCGTAATTAAAAACTTTTTCTTTGGGAGAGAGCGTAAAACTGCTGCCGTATTCTTTAAAGATCCTGCCAACGAAACCAATTTTTATCATTTCAATCTATATGTAAATGATATTTTATCGGAACGGTTCTATGTAAATAACGATCGTTTAACAAATGGAAACGACTTAAGGATCCAGTTATTTTTTAAACCTCCTACTAACGACCACGACAGTGATGAGTTGAATTCGAACGATAAGATTAAAATAGAAATGGAATGCATCGATTCGAATGTTTTCGATTATTGGTATGCTTTAAGTCAGCAATCGAACCGTGGGCCGAACCAGGGTACAACTCCGGCCAATCCAACTTCGAATATCTCTAATCAGGCACTGGGCTATTTTAGCGCCAATACTTATCAGGTGCTATCAGCGACTGTGAAATAGTACCTATAAGTCAATTCGTATAATCCAAAACTCCTTAGGATTTTTAGTGTTAAATAAAACATGAAAGTATTTATAAGTGGCAACATTGCTTCAGTTGGCATAAAAGAACTGGAAGAAAACAATATTTCGATTACCCAATGGAAAGAAAACCGACAGATTACAAGTGAAGAACTAATTGAGGCCTGTCAAGGTCAGGATGGCTTGATCAGCGTTGGGCCGAATAAATTTAATGCCGAATTTTTAAAGGCCTGTAGCCATTTAAAGGTTATTGCTTTACATTCGGTAGGTTATGATCAGGTTGATGTAGCTGCCGCCAAAAAATTAAATATCCCTATCGGGAATACGCCTGGCGTTTTGAGCGGCGCAACTGCCGATACCGCTTTTTTACTGATGCTTGCTGTATCGCGAAAGGCCTTTTTCTCTCACAAGAAAATCATTAAAGGCGAATGGAAAAATTATGAGCCATCGCCCGAACTCGGAATTGAGGTAAATGGCAAAACGCTCGGTGTTTTTGGCCTGGGGAAAATTGGATTAGAGATGGCCAAAAAATGTAAGGCGGCCTACCAAATGGAGGTAATTTATCACAACAGATCGCGTAACGAAGAAGCTGAAAAAGAAATCGGAGCCAAATATGTTTCTTTCGAAGAACTTTTGGCACAAAGTGATGTGCTCTCCATCCACACAGCGCTAACGTCCGAAACGAAGGGTAAATTTACGCTTGATGTTTTTAACCAGATGAAACCCAATTCGATTTTTATTAACACGGCCAGAGGTGCTATTCACAATGAAAAAGATTTGATCCGGGCGCTGGAAGAAAAGATCATTTGGGGAGCAGGTTTGGATGTAACTAACCCAGAACCGATGGATAAAGATAATCCTTTGCTATCAATGGAAAGTGTTGCAGTTTTACCACATATCGGCTCAGCTACCGAAGAAACCAGAGCGGCTATGGCGCAGATTATTGTTAAAAATGTTTTGGCTGGTTTAAAAGGAGAGAATTTGCCGTTTGAGGTGACGTAAGATGGATGAAGTGGTAGGTTGCGAGGAATCGTCATTGCGAGAAGGCTTTTTCAGCCGACGAAGCAATCTTACAACTATTGCTACCAGCTGTGCTTAAGATTGCTTTGGCGTTCCTCTTCGCAATGACGATTTTTCTTTGTATAGATGTCAATGGTAGGGGCAATTTATTTCATAAAAACTAATACGTTAAAGGATTTTGCATAACCGCTAGCCGCGGGGGCACCTTTCTTTTGATAGCAAAAGAAACAAAACTACCGGCTTGCAATTTTTTTATTAAAGGCCGTGAGTAGGCTTAAACTGTACCTGCCAAAAAATTGACCATGCCGGTTTAAAAGCAGAACGAAGAAACAGTGCCTTGGCCCTACAGGATGGTTATGCAGGATGGAAATAGCCTGGTGCTTAAGCGTACTATTTTAGGCATTTCGCTTACAAACGCTAATACCCTACTGTACACCGTTATTACGGACCGGCCTTGTAGGATTTCGAAGGAGAGCATATCAGAATTTTTGCAGTGTCTTTGATATCCCGAATAACCAAAGGGAATATGCAGCGAGCATAAGGCTTTGAGCAGAGGAAAAGCCTCATATTACCGCTGTATAAATTCTGATGCTGCTATTCAAGAAAGCATGCAAAGCCTTGATTTTTGTTTCTTTTTATCAAGAAAAAGAAAGAAGCCTGTCTGGCCAAGACAAACCTTCTTATATCTATCATAAGATTGACTAGATATTAAAAAAATAAATACTGAATTAAGAACCTTCAAAAAACGCGTCAATGGTAGCTTGTCGAAGACCTTTATTTTCTTTTTAAGTTAATGATACTGGGGGCAATCGAAGACTAAGATTCCATCAACTACCTATTTAACAAGATACTTAAACACCGATCTTCCTAAATTTCCATTTGCGTCTATACCCTCAATAATTACTTTATACTGGCCTTTTCCATCTGCATTGTAATATTCGAAAGAAGCATTACCCGTAGCATCGGTTACCACTTTAGGGTTCCAGTAGATGGTTGTTCTTAAATCGTTGCGGTTCATGCTGGCAGGAACATCATATTTTGGAGAATAAAACTGTTTTTCTTTGTTGTAACCCTGTGGTGAGAAAGTAAGTTCATAGTATTTGGGTAGCATATCCATCAGCTGTGCTTTAGATATTTTAGTGCCTTTAGGTGCTTTCTTTTGGTTGAATACAATAACCCCGTTTACATTGTTTGCGCGGTTTACCAAGCCTAATTCGTCTCTCAAAAATACCTCAACCGATTCGATCTGGTTAGCATCTAAAGTATTGATCTGGTTTACATCCACGTTCATTCCATTAATAAAGATACCCATCGGGATTTTTTTGCCCTGGTTATAATCTCTGCTCACATAGAAATTATTATCAACGAAGGTAACACCGGCAAGCATGCCCTGTAAACAGTTAATCAGTAAACCACAACTTTTTAATCGATCGCCACTCACTTCATGATCGGCCATTTGACTCAATCCCGTTAATGCTGGGTAGTCTTTATGGCTTACTTTTGGCACCACTGCTGCTTTAATGTTTACATCTTTCAAAGTATGTAAATAAGCATATTGTCTTTTGCTGTTATCCAGGTAACTGGTTAAGGCACTGTCTATATTTAAAACTTCTTCAGCAGCGCTAAAGTTTCTGGTTAATGTAGGTATTGGCGCACCATTTAAGCTTAAGGTCATGTTTTTATAGTTTACATTATACTTAGCCGTAATGGTAACTTTAGAGGAGTCGTTAAACACCAGGTTTTGGAATTTAAAATTCCCAACAGGATCTGTGGTACTTTCTAAATTAAAACGTTTATCAGGTATGGTTAATAATAAAGCTCCTTTTCTAACTGGTATGCCGTTGTTCTGTCTTAAAATACCGGAAATTTCGATGCCTTGCTCTGGTAAGAAATCAATTTTAGGTAATTTATTGGCAATAATATCGGTGTATTTGAAACTGCGATAGCCCTGGGTAAGTAACAGTACATCTAGATCTGCATTTTTCTTCGCATCTGGTGCGTTGAAGTAATAATTTGCTTTTTCGATATAACCTTTGACATCGCTGCTTAATAATAATCCTGTTAATATCGTACTGGTTGCATCCTCGCTTGATGGAACCTTCGACTCATCTACCACAGCTACCGAGAAGCTACCTTCTATAGGGGCACCATCTTTTTTAGCTGCCACATTTATTTTAACCTTTTTCTTAATTCCGTAAGTAGTTGCAGCACTGGTTAAAGTTACCGCCATGGCATTTTTGTGCTGTACAAATACCAATCGCTCGCTTAGTGGTTTACCAAATTCATTAAACAGGGTAAATTGTGCAATTCCGTTCGGGAATTTAGATTTAAGTACGGTGGTATTGTACGTTTTGTTTGATAATGCTGTTTGCGCACCATAACAGATAACGCCTTTACTCTGCGCTATTAAATAAAGCTTTTTACCCTGGTTCTGTTCAAAGAAAGCATCATTTGCTGCAATTTTTATGGCCACATTATCGGCGCTGCTGTTATCGATGTTTATGGCAACACCATTTGCTGCTACTGCAGGCAAATTATAATTTTGAGTAGTGCCATCAGCATAAGTAACTGCCGCTTTGTAGGTTTTTCCAGCTTCAGCCAATAAGTTGAAACTGCCCATTCCTAAATGCTGAGCGGTAAAAGTAGTAACAGTTTTGCCATCGTTATCGGTTACCGTGCCTTTAGCGTTAATGCCCAAACCATCACTTTTAATGGCTTTAAAGGCTACCTTGTTGGTTAAGCCGGCAATTAAACCTCCACCTTCAGGGAAAAATTGAAAATCTTTGCTTACGATAGCATTTTTAAGTTGAAAACTACTGCTTGCCACATCTTTATCAGTTGTATTAATGCTCGTAATCAGTTCGCCTTTTTGTAATTGATATTCTGCTTTTTGTGCATTGCTCATGGCGATGGTTAAAAAGCCATTGGCATCTGTTGTACCCCTTCCTTTGGCAATAACTGTATAGCTCGTAACCACTTGCCAGCTAACATTTTTATTGGCATATGGTTTATTATTGGCATCTTTAAACTGTACGCGTGCATCAATTTTTTCTAACTTGTCAGTAGAGGTATTTTTATAAGTAATATGGGTTTTTACTTCTTTATCAATGGCTTCCCCTACATAAAAAGTTTTGTTAAAATAAGCAGGATTTTCACTGTTTAGCATCCATAAAGTATAGGCCCTGATGTGGTAGTTTCCTTGTTTATAGTTAATCTGGTCTAAAGGGAAACTGCCATAAGCAAAACCACCAGCAATGGGTAATTTTAAGGTTTGGATAAGCGAATCTTTCTGGTTGATCACATCAACATAAATGATCTTACTGATTGCAGATAAGAAATTCTGGTTTTCGGTGACATAAGCTTTAAACCAAACCGTATCGGCAACAGCGTAATAGGGTTTGTCGAAATGAAGATAAATTTTTTCAGCCGGATAATCGCTCAATACCTTATTCGTTTTGGTAATGATGCTGTTTATACTAATGGTGTCGGTTTGTGCCGACGAAGAAAAACTTAGTGCTGATAGAAGTGACAGTATGATAAACGATAATCTAAAAATCTTCATGTATTGGATATTAAATGCTAAGCCCGTAAATATATCCAATTATAAATAGAGCACATAAAATGTGGTGATGTTTAACATTTTTTTACAAAAGATTTAAGTTCATTGGTTATTAGTTCACTGTTCATTCCCAGCATATCGTCCTCCTGATCCAATAGCTATCGGATTTGTTTCAGGATCTTAATAACCGATAAAGATGCTGAAACAAGTTCAGCAGGACGATACATTGGGAGGCGTCATTACAATATGTTCTAAAACAAAACAAGCCGCTATAGCGGCCCGTTTTAAATATAGTGTTGTTTGCCTGCTATTTAAACTCGATCAAAAATTCTTCTTTAGGTGAACGTACTTTTTTAAGGTTTACCAACCAGTCGCCAGCTTCATCCCTGTTTCCTAGTGGCAATAGCGTAACACTCTTTAAACCTTTTTTATCTAAACCTAAAAGTTCATCTAAAGCAGGGCCATTAAAGCCTTCCATTGGGGTAGCATCTACTTTTAACAAAGCTGCTTCTGCAATAGCGATACCGAAACCGATATAAGCCTGACGGGCAGCATGGTTAAAGTTTTCTTCAGCAGTTCTGGATAAGACCATTCCTTTTAACTGGGCTTTGTAAGCATCGGTTCCACTTTCTGGTAAGCCACGTTCAGCGTTCATTCTGCTAAAAACAGCATCAATACCTTCTTCAGTATAGTTCTCGTTGGCTGCGAAAATTAACAGGTGAGAAGAATCGATAACCTGCGATTGGTTATAAGCAATCGGTGCGATTTTCTCTTTTAACTCCTGGTTGGTTACCACAATCACTTTAAATGGCTGTAAACCAGATGATGTTGGTGCCAGGTGTGCTGCAGCAATAATTTTATCAACCTTTTCTTGTTCAACAGGTTGACCGTTCATTTTCTTAACGGCATAACGCCAGTTTAGGGCATCTATTAAGCTCATATTTTTGAAGATTTTTTTTAAATTTTATGAAGCAAATATGGAGATAAGGAACAAACCTATTGTTGATGTATGGTAAGAAAAATTTTTGTTTGGGCTCCGTTGGCTGAAACCAGCGGTAAAGAGGGGGCTTAGCCGTCGACTTCAGTCAACGGAAATAAGATGCAAAATAAAGAAATAGGATTATCCTATCGGTTGGTGTCTCACCGACCGAAATGGAAGAGCTTTATTAAAATTAGGAAATGAATGGCTTGTGGTTCTTGGCGGTTTTCAGCCCCGCTTTGCGCTTTATACCGATGAAGGATCGGTATGTTCGCTCCAATCGGGTTTAGAAACAAAGGTTTGTGCACCCTGCAGCCCCACAAATGAAATGCTACTGTGGCCGCCTAGCCCCGGTTGAAGTGTTACCCTGCAGGAACGAGGCATCCCGAACTTTCGGGAAAGCGTAAAAGCGTAAGACGGGAAGACACTTTTTGTTTTGTACAGGCATTGCGCTCCAATAAGGAATGATCGGTTATAACCAATCGCCATGTTTCTTGTTTATACCCAGTCAACGCCAAAGAGGACTCTTAGTTTTGGCCGTTGACTTCAGTCGACGGAATATTTAAGGTACAAACCTCAAATCGCTGCGCACCGGAAAGTGATCGGATAATTTGGCCTGGGTAATTTTGTAGTTCAATACCTCTAAATCTTTAGAAGTGGCAATGTAATCGATCTGAAAATTGGGGAACTTACCATTATAGGTTTTGCCAAAACCATTGCCCTTTTTAATAAAACTGTTGTTTAATCCGGCGGTAATTTGGGTAACTACGTAAGAAGCTGGCGTATCGTTAAAATCGCCGGCAATAAGGTAAGGCGTTTTACAGGTTGCCATTTCCTTTTTCATAATATCTACCTGACCGCTACGTTTCAAAAAGGCGCTTTTCAGCATTCTTAAAATCCGTTTAGATGGCTGCAGTTCGGTATTCATCTCTTTTACTTTATCCAGGTATTCATAATCCTGTTTTTCGAAAGATATCGATTGGAAGTGCACGTTGTAAACCCTTAAGATTTTTCCTTTAATGTTGAGGTCGGTATAAATACTCATGTTGCCAGGAAAGCCTTCAACAAAAGGGATTTTACCAGAATCCTTAATCGGGAATTTAGAGAATATGGCTAAGCCAGTAGCCTCGTAATCGTTTTTATTGGTGGGTACAAAGTAGTAATATTTTGTATTTAGTAGTGCCTTCAAGCTATCAACGGTATCAAAAGCGCCTTTATAACGGGTAAAAAATTCTTGGAAGCAAATAATATCAGGATTTTGATCTTTCACTACCTGAAGCATTTTCTCTTTTACTGATTCGGTGTTGTCTTCGCCGTATAGTTTAAAGCTATGCACGTTGTAGGTCATCATCCTGATGCTGTTGTCTGCTTTTTCAGTGCCACCTTCATCACCACCAATGGCAAAGGTTGCTTTTAAAGTTTTAGCACCAAGTGCGATAACCAGAATGGTAGCGATTGCAAAAATCCATTTTTTGCTTAAAAACCACCAGACCAGGAAGATAATGTTAACGAATAAAACGAAAGGATAGGCGAGACCGAAAAAAGCAATAATGGCATGTTTTCTGGGATCCATATTTCCGGCAAGAACCCCCAATAGCAAAGCAACTGCCAATACAACGGCAATGGGCAAAAGGAGTTTATCCACTAAACTATACTTCTTCTTTTTTGTGACCATTAATCTTTACTTGCCTTAAATAGTTTTTCTTTTTCTACTGCTGTTAATTTATCGTATCCTGAGGTTGATATTTTATCTAAAATGGCATCTATTTCCTGTTGGGAAACACCGCCTTTAAATTCGGGTTTTTTAACCGGTTTTTCATTCCGAACTACCTTTAGCTTCGGTTTGCGTTCGAACAGCTTGCTCCAATCTCTTCCGCTCTGTAAACTTTTAATGAAGGTGAAGCCCAATAACGCACCACCAATGTGGGCTAAACTTCCGCCAGCATTTACTGACCCGATAGCAATAAAATCGAGCACAAAATATATAATGGCAATCCATTTAATTTTAACCTCACCAAAGAAAAGCAGCATGATAGTATAATTAGGCACCAGCGTTGCGGCAGCGAAAATAATGGCCATTACTGAGGCTGATGCCCCTACAATGGTTACCCCTGCTAATCCGCCAGCATAAACAGGAAATATATTTAATGCAGCAATAGCAAATAAGCCACCAAATAAACCACCGGCAAGGTAAACAAAATGAAATTGCCTGCTTTTTAGAAAATTCATGAATATGTTGCCGAACCAAAATAAGCCGAGCATATTGAATAAGATATGAAGAATCCCATCATGAAAAAACATGTAAGTAAATATGGTGTAAAAACGTTCAGGCAATTTGGAAATACTTGCTGGTAAGCCAACATATTCTCTAAGCCATAAATCAAAATCGATAGGGATACGACCTAAAAAAATAATTACACCAATAATGGCTGTGATTAAAAACAGCATCACATTAATCCCGATGTAAAAGAACAATGGGTTGCCCGATTGAAAAACCTTGTATTTTAAATCTTTGAAAGTATTATTCATAGAGTGTATAAAATGTATCGTTTTTGTCTTTCCATATTTTAACCAGTATAAAGCCGATTAAGGCACCCCCAAGGTGAGCATAATGGGCTATAGAATCACCTTCAAACTGGGCAACACCCAAAGATAACTCTACTAAAATATAAATTGGTATAATATATTTTGCTTTCACCGGAACCGGAATAAACATGATCAGCAATTCGGCATTTGGATAAAGCATACCAAAGGCAACCAGTAAGCCAAATATAGCACCAGATGCACCAACCATACCGCCAAAATAGATGCTGCGTAAAGTAACCGCCTGTGCCATAGAGAGTTGATTTGTGTTAAACTCTCCCTGAAATAATGCGGTAAGGTTTATCTTTCCATTATTAGTGGCACTACCTATAATCTGATGTACTTCGTAAGCCTGTACGGCCCACTGCAATGCAAGTGCACCTAGTCCGGTAATAAAATAAAAGATAATAAACTTTTTGCCTCCCCATCTTGATTCTAACAAACTTCCAAAAGAATACAATGCAAACATGTTAAAAAAGATATGTGCTATCCCCCCATGCATAAACATGTAGCTAACCGGCTGCCATATTTCAAACTTCGGAGAATCAAAATAATATACTGCTAGCCGATCATCAAGGTGGAGTGTTGTTAATAGGTAACTCGCTACAAAAAATAAGATGTTAATAATCAGTAGGTTTTTTACTACCGGTGGAATATATATGTTATTCATTTAAATTCTAAAAAAGGGTTAACTGGTTAATTGTTTAAACTGGTTAATCGGTTAATTGTCTCCAAACGCCAAGCCAATAACTCCTAGCTTGGTTAATCGGTTAATTGTTTAAAGCGGTTAATCGGTGCTAAACGCCTAACTCCAAACGCTGAGCCTGATAAATTGTTTAAATTCTGTTAATCGACTCCAAACGCCTAACTCTGTACTCCAAACTATGCTTTGGTCTTTAAGCTTTAGTCTTTGGACTCCACCCCCCCAGCTCCAAACTCCAAACTTTTTTAGCTCTTCTCAAACTTCTTATCCAGCTCTGCCAAAGTAATGGTTTGGATAATCGGTTTACCACTCACGCTAAAGTTAGGGGTTTTACAGGCAAAAAGCTCATCAATCAAGGTATTCATTTCTTCCTGGCCGAGACCTGTTCCTGCTTTAATTGCACTATTTTTTGCTAAACTTCTGGCCAGGCTATCACGTTTGCTTAATTTTAGTTCCTGCTGCGAATTTTTAAAGCCCTCGATCAACTGTTCAAATAACTGCGTTTCGTTAATGTTACTGCTGCCCAGATCAACCGGAACGCCTTCTACTACCAACGTATTTTTTCCAAATTCCCGTACATCGAAGCCTAAACTTTTTATATCATCCAGTAAACTTTTGGCCAGTTCGAAATCATTGGCATTTAGTGTAATGGTTTGCGGAAATAAACTCTGCTGCGATGCGCCTTTGCGGTCATCCAGATGTACGAGAAAACGCTCGTAAAGGATTCGCTCATGTGCCATTTGTTGATCGATCACCATCAATCCCGACTTAATTTGCGAAACAATGTAACGGTTGTGCAATTGCATGTACTGCTTTTGCTTGGTTTCTAAAACAGTCTCATCAGCATAAATAGAGGTTTGCTCTACAATTGGCTGCTCTGTTATTTCGTAAAGCGAACCCCAGTTTTTAGCACTCGGTTTGGCTTCATAATTTCTTGGCGATGAGGCGTAACCCGATGTAGAACTGCTATCACTTGCGAATGGATTAAAATCAGGATTAAAATTAATGCTCGGTGGAACAATATCTTCAACCGCTTTATGGGTAATCATATTGCTAAAACCTGTTTCCTGGTCGAAATCTAAAGTCGGCGAAATGTTATAACGGCCAATGGAACGTTTTACCGCCGATTTCATGATTGCATAAATGGATTTTTCATCCAGATATTTAATCTCTGTTTTGGTGGGGTGAACGTTTACATCAATTTTTGAAGGATCGATCTCTATAAATAGTACATATAGTGGGTAACTGTCATCCGGTAATAAATCTTCGAAAGCAGAGCTTACTGCGTGGTTTAAATACGGGTCTTTAATGAAACGGTTATTCACGAAAAAGAACTGTTCGCCCCTGGTTTTCTTCGCAAAAGCAGGTTTACCAATGTATCCTTTTAGGTTGATGATGGTCGTTTCTTCTTCAACAGGAACCAAACGTTCGTTATAGTTGTTGCCAAAAATGTGGACAATACGCTGTTTTAAATTGCCTTTTGGCAGGTTAAAAATCTCGGTGCCATCGTGGTGCAGACTAAAAAAAACAGCGGGGTGCGCCAATGCTACCCGTTGAAATTCATCCAGGATATGGCGCATTTCAACCGGATTGCTTTTAAGGAAATTTCTTCTGGCGGGCGTATTAAAAAATAGATTTTTAATCGAAATCTGTGTCCCTGGTGAGGTGGCAACGGGTTCCTGATTGGTTACCTGTGCACCTTCGATGGAGATACAGGTGCCGATTTCATCCTCATGCCTGCGGGTTTTCATTTCTACCTGCGAAATTGCTGCAATAGAAGCCATGGCCTCGCCACGGAAACCCATGGTACGGATGGCGAATAAATCTTCCGCCTTTTTTACCTTCGAAGTGGCATGACGTTCGAAACACATTCTGGCATCGGTAACGCTCATTCCACAGCCGTTATCTATAATCTGAATCAATGCCTTGCCGGCATCTTTTACTACCAGTTGAATTTTATCCGCGCCGGCATCTATAGAATTTTCGAGCAATTCTTTTACCGCAGAAGCAGGTCGTTGAACAACTTCTCCGGCAGCAATTTGATTGGCAACAGCATCAGGCAATAAGTGAATAATATCAGTCATGTATTAAGGCAAAGTGAATTTGCTAAATTATGCAAAATAAGCTTAAAGAACCCGATTTGTTTAAAACTCAACATGTAAATGACTGTTGGTAAATACAATTAATTGCTTCTACTGGTTTTATTTACACCAGTTGTCATCCTGAGCGGAGTCGAAGGATATGGCTGGAAAGAATTAATTCTTTATGCTTAAATTTTTTGTTTTTTTTGAAAAGTAGGTTCCTGCGTAAATCGGTTACGGTAGTCCCGCTGTGCGCTGTATCTTTTTGGCTGCCCTTCGACTCCGCTCAGGGTGACCGCCAAAAAGTATACCGCTTCCATCGGGTTTATTTACTTGGGCCAGTAGCCATAAACGCAGGAATCAATTGACTGGTTTACGAAGGGCCGTCCCCCTGAACTCGTTTCAGGATCTATTAACGGATAAAAAAAAGTTGTTATTTAGGCCGTCTGTGGAGACACAGACCACGGCCTAGGGTAAAAAATCCGTGTTTATCCGTGTTCATCTGTGGCAAAAAACTAATTGTCGCAGTGTCTTAGCTGGACGCTAGGACCAATGTCACAAATCGTCTCAGTAAAACCGAATTTACAAAACCAAATGATTTCAATTTTCTATCTTTATCGATATGAAATCCATTTTATACAGCCTTTTTCTAGCTGTACTATTCACTTCTTGTGCCAGGAAAGAGGCAGTTGATGTAGTTGTTTATAATGCTAAGGTTTATACCGTAAACAGCAAGTTCGAAACAGTTGAGGCTTTCGTTGTAAAGGATGGTAAAATCCTGGCCCTTGGCAAAAGTGATGATATCAAATCAAAGTATGCGGGCAAAGAAGAGATTAATGCCGATGGAAAAGCTGTTTATCCAGGTTTTATAGATGCTCATGCCCATTTTTATGGCTACGGACAAAGTTTGCAAACGGCCGATTTAAGAGAAACAAGATCGTGGAATGAAGTGCTTACGCGCTTAACTGACTTTGCCAATACGCACCCCGATGGTTGGTTAATTGGCTATGGCTGGGACCAAAACGATTGGGACAATAAAGCTTTCCCAACAAATGAAAAGCTAACGGCACTTTTTCCAGATCGCCCGGTATTTTTAAACCGTATTGATGGCCATGCGGCTATTGCCAACCAAAAAGCTTTGGATGATGCAGGCATTAAAGGTCGGCAGGCATTAGTAGGTGGTGATATGCTCACTCGAAACGGAAAGTTAACAGGTATTTTAATCGATAATGCCGTAGCTTTAGTAGAGCGTAAAATCCCATCACCAGATGCTAAACTGGCTGAAAAAATATTTATCGATGCACAGAAAAACTGTTTCGCAGCAGGCTTAACCACCATTGATGATTGTGGCCTGAGTTATTTAGCAGTAGAATTCATCGAAAAACTGCAGAAAGAAAACAAGCTTAAAATGAGGCTTTATGTAATGCTTTCTGATGAGCCTGAAAATTATAAATATCTTTTTAGTCGCGGGCCGATCAAAACCGATCGGTTAAATGTCCGGGCATTTAAAGTTTATGCCGACGGCGCTTTGGGATCACGTGGAGCCTGCCTGTTGCATCAATATAGTGATATGCAAAATAAAACAGGTTTTCTATTGAGCGATCAAAAACACTTTGAAGAGGTGGCCAAAAAGATCGCAGCCAATCATTTCCAGATGTGTACCCACGCCATTGGCGATTCGGCCAATAGAATAATCCTGAATATTTACAATAAAATTTTAAAAGGCAAAAACGATCAGCGCTGGCGCATTGAACATGCACAAGTGGTAAATGCCAACGATTTCGATCTGTTCGGAAAGGCCAGCATTGTTCCATCGGTGCAGCCTACACACGCCACTTCCGATATGTACTGGGCCAGACAGCGTTTAGGTGCCGAAAGGTTAAAAAGTGCCTATGCCTACAAACAATTGTTAAAACAAAATGGTTGGATTCCTTTGGGCACTGATTTTCCGGTCGAAAACATTAATCCATTATTAACGTTTTATGCTGCAACAGTGAGAGAAGATGCAAAAGGTTTTCCGAAAGGGGGCTTCCAAATGGAGAATGCCTTAACTCCCGAAGAAGCTTTACGCGGAATGACCATATGGGCCGCAAAAGCCAATTTTGAAGAACACGAAAAGGGTAGTTTGGAGAGGGGTAAATTGGCCGATTTTGTTATGCTCGATCACGATATTTTGAAATCAACACCACAAGACATATTAAAAACCAAAGTTTTAAAAACCTACCTGAACGGAGAAAAAGTATATGAAGCGAAATAGATTATGTATCCTGGTTGTAGCCACTTGCTGCAATATTTTATGTTTAATGGCCTGCGCACAGGAGCATACAGCGAATGAGAAAAAACTGGCTATTGCCAATGCGATAGCTAATACAACCGTGTTATTAAATAATCAGGATGGTATTATTCCCTTAAAATCGTTAGAGAAAAAGAATATTGCTTCTGTTAGCCTAAGCTTTGCTTACAGTACCGTTTTTGATAGTTTGGCCAATAAATATGATAAAATTACCTCATTTTCTGCCGATTCTTATAAAGATAGTGTGAATTTGAACGATTTAGAAGATGACCTTAAATATTTTAATACCATTTTAATTACTATTGATGATCAAAATGTAAGCAAAGCCAAATACATTAATTTCATTAACAGTATCAGTAAAAATAAACAGGTAATTATTTCTCTTTTTGGTAACGGGCCAGGTTTAAAATCATTCGATCTGTTAAAATCGCCGATTGTATGGACGGGTCAAAACAATGCCGATGCTGCTGCTATTGTGCCACAATATATTTTTGGTGGCATTGCCGCTTCAAATAAGTTAACTACGGCTTATTCTGCCCGTTATACCATGGGTTCTGGTTTCACTACAACGGCCACGCGCTTAAAGTACACCGTACCCGAAGATGCAGGTTTAAATTCGAACAACTTAAAAGAAATTGATGCCATTGCTGCTGAGGCCATAGCGCAGAAAGCAACGCCAGGATTGGTGGTTTTGGTAGCGAAAGATGGTAAAGTGATCTTTAACAAAGCATACGGTACCCATACTTACGATACCAATGTGCCTGATAAGGTAACCGATATTTTTGATGTGGCTTCAGTAACCAAGGTAACTGCAACCACACCTGCAGTAATGCGTTTGTTTGAAGAAGGGAAACTAAAGCTAGACACTAATATTGGTGCTTATATCCCGAAAGCACGTACCACACCTATGAACAATATTCAGGTGCGCGAAGTGATGTTGCACCAGGCAGGTTTTATTCCTTACATTCCTTTTCACGATTATGTGAAAACCGGCGATTACAGCAGGGATTCATCTGCAGCCTATCCAACCAAAGTAGCTGACAACTATTACATCAAAAAAGGCTTTTTTAAAGATTTTATGTGGCCTAAAATGCTCAATTCGCCAATAAGAACACGTGGTAAATATGTGTACAGCGATATCAGCATGTATGTAATGAAAGATATTGTAGAGCACATTAGCGAAGAGCCTTTAAATCAATATACTTATGAAAACTTTTACAAGCCATTAGGCATGCAAACGGCAGGTTTCTTGCCACGCAACCGTTTTAAAGCGGAGCAGATTGTTCCAACGGAAATGGACACCTATTTCAGAAAAACGCTGTTAGTTGGCTACGTTCACGATCAGGGAGCAGCTTTGGCCGGTGGTGTATCTGGTCACGCAGGTTTATTTGCCAGCGCCAACGATCTGGCCATTATTTATCAGATGCTTTTAAACCGTGGTACTTATGGAGGAGTAGAATATTTCAAGAATTCGACAGTAGATATGTTTACTTCGAAACAATCGAATGTTAGTCGCAGAGGCTTGGGTTTCGATCGCTGGGATCCGGATAGTACTAAACATTATCCATCTAATTTAGCCTCGCCACAAACTTATGGCCATACCGGTTACACCGGAACTTGTGTTTGGGTTGATCCTTCGCGCGGTTTGGTGTATGTGTTTTTGTCTAACCGTGTTAACCCTACCGTTACGGATAAGCTCTCGAACTTAAAAATTAGAGGAAGGATTCAGGATGTGGTAAATAAAGCGATAGACGAATCGAAAAAGTAAGTCTTGGTTTCCATCATTCAGAGTTGTCAACTTTTCTGGCTAAATGGCTATTAAGTTGACAACGCTATTAATACTATTTTTTTGGATTATAATAGGCGTCAAAAAGCTTGTTCCTGAATTTATAATTGGGATCGTATTTTTTCTTCAATTTAAAAAAAGCTTCTGCATTTGGGTAGGCTTTCAAGAATTGTGATTGAGTAGCCTGTAGTTGATAAGGCAGATAGTATGCACCTTTTTCAGAAAGCGATACATCTATCAGGGCTCTTGTCCATTGGGTTACTTTTGCCTTTTCTAGATCAGATACTTCCTGTTTGTAATAAATTACGAAAGCAAAAACTTCCTCCTTAGCCCAAGCGAGATACGACCCCGCATCTTTGTTTGCATGCCGGATTGAAATGTTGATCACATTTACATCGTTGTTTTTTAATACTTTAATCATTTTTGGATAAAAAGAATCAAAACGATCTACTGGTATAAAATATTCTTGTAAAACATAGGTCGCTTTTTTTCTCGAATTGGGTTCGAGCTCTTGCACATCATAGGTAGCTTCATAATTTCTCCATTCAACAACTTTACCTGTATAATGTACTGGTTCTGCAATGTGTTGCCTTAACCACTTTCCAAAATCAGAACCGGCAACTACCTTCATCGCAAATTTTTTCAATCCATAATTTACATCGTTCGGTTTTAAACGCTCGGTTACGGTTAATTTATTTTGGGTTCTGGCATAAGTGACCGCTCTAACTTTGGTGTAACTGTTTGGGTATATATCTGCGTTATGAAATACAAACTGAGGTTTATTTCGAATGCTAGAAAAGAAGAATTTTTTGTAGGCCGCAATATGCATTAGGGTATCTTTTCGCTCTATTTTATAATTGTCTGTTAGCGATAAGGTTACTTCGGTAATTACGCCAATTCCGCCGTAGCCACCAATAGCTGCATAAAAAACTTCACTGTTAATTGTTGAGCTCGCCGTGGTGAAATTTCCATCAGCTAAAACAATCTTAAAACTTTTAACTGATAAAATAATTGGCCCTTGCCCAACATAACGGCCATGTACGTTAACACTAAGTGAACCGCCAACCGTAAAATTCGCATATGTCTGCATAATTTTAATAGATAAATCGTATCGATCAACAAACTGGATCAGCTCGCGCCACCTTATACCGGCTTGAACCGTGACTTCCTTCCGTTCTTTTGAGAAACTTAAAATCCTGTTAAACTTTCTCATGTCAATTTGCAAAGCATTTTCTGTAGCCGTTTGTCCACCTTGACTAAATCGGCCTCCCCCTATCGAGATTGGTCCATTGTGGGTTTTAACTGCCTTAGTAATTTCAGCAGAAGTTTGTGGCGTAATTATTTTGGCAACCTTTATGGGGTTAAGTTGCGTAACATCGTTTACGACGTTCTTTTGTATAATCGGTTTATCAGGCCGGCAAGCCAGGAGTAAAGAGACATAGATTAGAAAAATTTTGAGAGCGGTATGTTTCATAGTGATCAGATGTTTTTGGGTTTACATAATGAGATAAGATTTTAGAATTACTTAATGGTTGTTTGTTAGGTATTAACAGCTCTTTATGTTAATGAGTTAAAACCAACTTATAAATTACTGATTTAAGTTCTTCGCTATCACGATCCTCACACAATAAAAAAGTTGTATTATGCTCGTTCTGGCTAAGTAAAGTAATGCCTTCAAATTTATGTTTACCCGAAATTTTATTGCTGAAAGTTAGTTTTAAAGTCTGTAGGTTAATACTGCCGATAAAACTGCCCAGAATTTCGCCATCGGCATAAGTCGATTTGGTATCTTCCGCAGTAGCAATGAAAAATATTTCATTTTTTACCCATGCAGCATCGGTAAAAGAAGATTCAACATGCTCGATATTTGGAAGCTTAAAAGGATTGAACTTAGCTTGTTTAGTTTTAGCTAAATCTGCTCCCTGGATACTGAATATGCCATTCTTTGCATCGATCCCATTGCCACGGTTAAAAAGTAGCCACTCATTGCCTGTAAAGATTGCGCCTTCGAGGTTAAAGTTCTGATCATTTATTTTGGCAATAGCTTTAAGATGGCTATAAGTTTCAGTCAAGTCTTTTTGAACAACTTTTTGCGTTTTCAGGTCGAATTCGATCATCAGGTTTCTTTTGGGTGTAGAGCCCGAACCTAAAATGTATAATTTATCGCCGTGCTGACAAAGGATTTCGAAATCGGGTTTTAAGGATTTAGGTATATTTTCTAACTGATCAAGTGTTTTATCAAATAATACCTGAATTTTGCGTAGCTTTTTTGTTTTGATATTGTATTCATTCAAATGGCCACTATTATCGCCAATGATATACAGTAAATCTTCGCGAAGAAATAGACCCGAAGCAGAACCAATGCCACCAATCTCGGCAAAAACTTCTAAAGTTGTTGAATGCATGCTTTGAAAATAATAAAAAAGCACCGGTTTTGGCCGATGCTTTTATTTTTGCTTACGATTCGCTAGGGACTCATGACTGAGGACTCACGACTCCGAACTATTTCTTCAATCCTATTTCTCTTAATCGTTCATCCAAATATTCGCCTGCAGTCATATCGCTATAAGCTTTAGGGTGTTCAGTATCAATGGTTGATGGCAAGCTTGTTAAATCCATGTCGCTGCGTGGATGTAAGAAAAAAGGAACAGAGAAACGAGAGGTTTTCATCAGTTCACGAGGTGGGTTTACCACTCTATGTGTAGTCGATTTTAATTTATTGTTGGTTAAACGCTGTAACATATCGCCCACGTTCACCACGATATCGGTATGATGTGCTTTAATTGGTAACCATTCATTGCTGCGGGTTAACACTTCTAAGCCATCTGCACTGGCACCAATTAATAAGGTAATCAAATTGATGTCTTCATGTGCACCAGCACGTACTGCATCATCAGGAATGGTTTCAGGATTTTCGATCGGGAAGTAATGGATACCCCTTAAAATAGAATTTCCGTTATGAACGTGTTTGTCGAAATAATCGATCGGCAATTCTAAGTAAGTAGCAATGGCACGTAATAAATGTGTCCCGTTTTCTTCCAGTTTTTTATAAATATCACTGGTTACTTTATTAAATTCTGGTAATTCTTCTAAAACTTCATTATCAGGATATTCATTTTTAACAGGATCACCATCAGTTACTTCCTGGCCAATCTGCCAGAATTCTTTCAAATCTGGGGTTTTGGCCCCTTTAGCCGTTTCTTTGCCTGCACTCGTGTAACCACGTTGACCAGCCAATTCTGGTTTCTCGTATTTCCTTTTGGTTTCAACGGGAAGCGAAAAAGCAGCTTTAATATTTTCATAAAGCTTATCAATTAATTCCTGGCTTAAACCATGGTTGGTAATGGTAACAAAACCCGAATCGTTAAAAGCCCTGCCCAATTCATCAGAAAACTTTTTACGGTCTTCTGCAGAACCATTGATGTAAGAGCCTAAATCTAAACAAGGAATATACGGTGTAGACATAATTTTATATTTAATGTTTTACGAATTTAAAAAGAATTGTTAATAAGTGCGTTTCGGTTGTGTATTAAGTGTTTAATAAATTAATATACAGTTTTTTAAGTTATTAACAAAATCAGAAAAACTAGGTAATAGGCGATTGTCACACTAAATCCATTAAAATTTAAACTGAAACTACAGCTTATTTAATTTCGTATAATTAACTAGAAAATAACCTGATGAACTGTAAGGTAAACTGGTTATTTGCGACTAATAAAATAAAACACACGCACAATGAAACCATCATGATTAACCATATCAACAATTAGATAAAAAAATCATGATAGCTTCATTACATTTAAAAACAAATAAACACACAATGAAAAAAATAATTTTAATTCTTTTATCGGTATTGGCCTTAAATCAGGCAAAGGCACAAGGGAAAAAGACAGAGAAAGCTACATTCGGAATGGGCTGTTTTTGGTGTACCGAAGCCATTTTTCAACGTTTAAAGGGTGTTGTATCGGTTAAATCTGGTTATGAAGGCGGTGCTTTAAGCAATCCGACTTACGAAGAAGTATGTACCGGTGCTACCGGGCATGCCGAGGTTTTAGAGATTACCTATAACCCAATGGTGATTTCTTACGATGATTTATTGGAAGTTTTTTGGAAAAGCCACGATCCTACAACATTAAACCGTCAGGGCGCTGACAGCGGTACGCAATATCGCTCTGTTGTTTTTTACCATTCGGCTGAGCAAAAAGCTTTGGCAGAAAAGTATAAGGCGGAGTTGAATAAAACCAATGCTTATGGCAAAAAAGTGGTAACAGCAATTGAAGCAGCCAAGCCATTTTATGTTGCAGAAAGTTACCATCAGAATTATTTCAACAAGAATGGAAGTGAACCTTATTGCAGATTGGTAATCCAGCCAAAAATAGAGAAACTGGAAAAAATATTTAAGGCGAAGCTTAAAAATTAATAAGCGTGTTTGCATCATATATATATGTCATCCTGAGCTTGTCGAAGGACATATATAAATACGCTTAAAGGTATTTCGACAGGCTCTCCGAAGGAGTCCTTTGGACAACATGACAGCAGTTCAGTTGAAATCGTCTTTATGATGCAACCTCTTTTGTTATCTAGAAATTTAAATTTGTGGCTATGGTAAAAAGAATAGTGCTCAATATCGATACCCGAAAAATTGCTGACGCAGCCAGTTTTTATAAAGATATTTTGGGGCTTGATCTGCTAATGGATCATGGTTGGATTGCAACTTATGGCGTGGCTGGTCAAAAGATGGATGTGCAGATCAGTTTTGCTTCCGAAGGCGGGTCGGGTACCCCAACACCAGATCTATCCATCGAAGTTGTAAATGTTGATGAAATATTGGGAAAGGTTAAGGCCGCCGGATTTCCGATCGAATACGGCCCGGCTGATGAGCCATGGGGCGTTAGGCGGTTTTACACCAGAGATCCTTTTGGGAAATTGGTTAATATTTTAAGCCATTATTGAGAGCTAATTTTTGACAAAACACTAGAGTTACGATGACAGGTTTAGGTGGGACGTCATTTCGAGCGGAGTGCAACGCAGTCGAGAAATCTGTCGAGATAGATCTCTCCATTCCGCTACACTTCAGTCGAGATGACGAATTGTCTTTTAGTTCAAAAAGCCTTTAGCTTTTTCGAGTAGTTCGCTGCCTTTTTTGCCAATCTCTTTTTTTCCTTTTTCTATACTTGAAGGTTGAGTGTACTCGCTCACCGAATTGGAAAGCGCTTTAAACTTGCCTATGCCGGCAAATACTTCTTCGGTATAAGGAACACCCTGCTGTTTCATCAGTTTTTCCCAATCTATTTTCGAGAGCATAGCAACCATATATTTGGTAGCAATTTTACCGATAAATGCTTTGTCATACACACCAGTTAGTGCCTTATCTGATTTTCGGTCTCTTACATAAACGATGGTTTGTTGTAATGCTTCGCGTTCGCTGTTAGAAAATAGTGGGCTTTTGCTCAGCTTTTCCAATGCTGGAAGCGACTGCTCTGGTCTTTCTTTTTTTAAATTCAGATAAGCGGTAATCCCCCATACCAGTTCGTTTTGGATGCCAAGTTTATTCATGTCGTTTAAAAAAGCCTCAAAATCTTCAAGCGATCTTTCCTCATCAATTTTTCGTTCCATTCTCATTCGGTCAAAACCTCTAAAAAGATAATTCATGCTATGGAAAGCCAAATGTGTCTGCTCGTCGTTTAAACGGCTCCAGCCAAAAAATGATTTAGTGTAGGGGAGCGGGATTTTCTCGTTTTTATCCAGCCATTTAATATTTCTCGAAAGGCCATCTTCAGATAAATAAAACAGGTTGTTGCTAAAAAATAAGAAACCGCGTACAAATTCTAAAAGTGTTTTAATTTCGCAATCATCCAGTAATTCGGGCTGTGTTTTAGCACATTCATATAACGCAAAAGGTTGCCCTAAATCTCGGGTGGCCAGTACAGCCATGCTTAAAATGGCGTGTTCTATATTTTGATAGTAAGCCTTGTTTATATCCTTAAAAAATGGTTGCGGCGTTTTTACGCCCGTTTTCATTGCGATAAAGCCTGCAGTTAGCAATGGAAAAACATCCTCATCGGTTTCTTTTACAAATTGTTTAACCGACCGATATTCTTTATACACCCTTAAGGCGTCTATTACAGAAATGTTTTCATTGTTGTGTGCGTTTACTTTGTTCAGCGTCCTGACTACGCTTTGTGCCTGTTTGCTAAATTTCTGATACTCGGGCTGGGTGGTATCTTGAACGGCAGTTGAACGGATTGCTATTTTAGCAAATTTATAAAATATGATTTTATCATAATTGATGTTTTCAGCCAGTTTCTTTTTATCAAGTTCGAGTAAAAGCTGATCGGTTTTTTCGCCAGAACAGGCAGCTAAAAATAGGACAACGCAAAATAAAATTAAATTCTTCATGAGGGCAGGTTTAAAACAAATAGATGTGTAAAACTAATACTTTAGGCAGGAAAAGAAATGAAAAATACAGATTCTTCTAAATTTAGTTTTCCAGAACATATCCTAATTATTGAAATTTAAATTTTTTCGAGCATTTGAAAGTAAAATGATAAATTTTTAAAAGAAATAGGTGGTGCGTTTAGCAAATTAATAATGGGTTTCTATGGTCAGTTTTATGTTCTATTTGCTTTGTTATTGACCAAACTATTTTTTGGATTAAAATTTGATTAGAACTTGTCAAAAAGAGAGGGGTATTTCTAATTTTTTAGCAATTTTTTGAGATTTAATGCCCTAAAATTCGTAGGATGTTTAAAATCATTCTAAATTTGTAACTCCTTTAAGCTAAGATGACAAAAAAGAAAAAGACAGTTGGTAAAACTGACGCTGATGTAATTTTAATAGGGGCTGGCATCATGAGTGCAACCCTGGGTGTTTTGTTAAAACAATTAGAGCCCAATTTAAGCATAGAAATTTACGAACGTTTAGATATTGCGGCGGCAGAAAGTTCTGACGCCTGGAATAATGCCGGAACGGGGCACTCTGCTTTTTGCGAATTAAACTATACACCCGAAAAGAAGGATGGTACGGTTGAAATAAAAAAGGCAGTTCAGATTGCTGAGCATTTTGAAGTTTCCAAGCAATTTTGGTCATATTTAGTGACCAAGGGATTGGTTTCTGATCCTTGTAATTTTATCCGCAATATTCCTCACATGAGTTTTGTTTGGGGGAAAAAGAATGTAGAATATCTTAAAAAACGCTACGACGCATTAACCCAATGTGATCTGTTTAGCGACATGCAATATACAGAGGATACTGAGCTTGTAAGAAACTGGGCGCCCTTAATTATGGATGGCCGTAAAAAGAGCGAAAAAGTTGCAGCAACAAAAATGGATCTGGGAACCGACGTTAATTTCGGAACCTTAACCCGTGATATGTTTAACAACTTAAAGGAACAAAGTAATGTTAATCTGCACTTCAATCACGAAATCCGTGACCTGAAGAAGAATAAAGACGGCAACTGGATTGTAAAAGTTAAAGATTTAGAAACCGGCGATAAACGTAAACGTGTAGCTAAATTTGTATTTATCGGTGCCGGTGGTGGTTCTTTACCATTATTGGAAAAATCAGATATTCCTGAAGGAAAAGGTTTTGGCGGTTTCCCTGTAAGTGGGCAATGGCTAAAATGTACCAATGAAGAAATTATTAAAAAACACCATGCAAAGGTATATGGCAAGGCTGCAGTTGGTGCGCCACCAATGTCGGTTCCGCATTTAGATACCAGAATGATTAATGGCAAACAAGCATTGTTGTTTGGTCCTTATGCTGGTTTTTCAACCAAATTCCTTAAAAATGGTTCATTCCTGGATTTACCAAAATCAATTAAATTTAATAACATCCGCCCAATGCTTTCTGCCGGATTGCATAACCTCGATTTAACAAAATATTTAATTGAGCAGGTTAGGCAGTCGCCAGAAGACAGATTGGAAGCGTTGAAAGAATATTTACCAACTGCCGAACTTAAAGATTGGGAACTGGAATATGCAGGGCAGCGTGTTCAGGTAATTAAAAAAGACGAAAAACAAGGCGGTATTTTAGAGTTTGGTACCGAGGTGGTAAGTGCTGCTGATGGTTCTATTGCAGCTTTGTTGGGCGCTTCTCCTGGTGCATCAACAGCAGTTTCTATTATGCTCGATCTATTAAACCGTTGCTTTGCAGAAGATTTAGCTACCGACGAATGGCAGGCGAAAATCAGAGAAATGATCCCAACCTATGGAAAAGCCTTAGCTCAGGATCCAGAACTTTGCAAAGAAACAAGAACAAGAACATCGAAAGTATTGAAAATAGAAAATACGGTGGTTGCTTAGTTAAACAACGATATAATTTTATACAAAGAGGGTGTCCAAAAAGGTAGGACACCCTTTTTTGTTTTCCCATTAATTCGTAAATTAATGGTGCTAATGAAAACAAGATCAAATTTACACTTTAAGGCATTAACCTCCCAGCAGGTTGTGCTTT